>JAEEGL010045689.1_pt1 | contig 17035 bp, 10 predicted proteins | sample 9134231 | NCBI WGS metagenome assembly JAEEGL01 (sample SAMN16246548, study PRJNA631951) | gut metagenome | biome: gut microbiome; feature: rumen; material: fiber-attached | host: Bos | place: Iran: Karaj | collected 2018-10
ACCCTTTTGTTCACAAAAGGGTTCCCCCGGACCCCCTCCCAAAAACTTTAATCACTTCGTTATTAAATTAATAAGAAATCTGCTCCTTTTGTTAGTAAATGGAGCAGATTTTTGTATTTTTAGTGCCTTTTTTCTTAGTAAATGGGTACTATTTTACCCCCGTGGTCGATCCGTCTGTTACATTCTACAACGGGCGTGTTTCAGCCTCGCAGTGCAAAGATTATTAATAGGAGTACACATTACCGAATCTGCAAGGCGAAGCGTTTTAAGTTTAGGCCAAGCCCTTTTTAAAGGGCGTCATACTCGAGCGCAAGCGACTACTTGTTCTCGTTCTCGAGCGCAAGCGACTACTTGTTCTCGTTCTTGAGCGAAGCGGCTACTTGTTCTCGTTCTTGAGCGAAGCGGCTTTATAACTGGCTCTCGTTCTCGGGGTAAGGGAGGACGGAGATCTCAAGATTGCCGTTTCTGGTACGGAGCAGATCAATAAAGGCCTTTTCGTCATCGGGGTCTTTGAGTCTTATCTTATAAGACAGGCGGAACATACTGCCCATGGCGGTAGTCTTGACACCGACATTTTCAGAGCTGTACAGGAAGCGGGCGAAGATATCGGTGAACATATCGCTGTATTCGAGGTCTTCAGGTATGGTTATACGCAGGAGCTTGTCGGTATTTGTTTTCTTATGCGTGAATACCGGAAGAGAACCGAGCACCGTGAACATAAGTGCAAGACAGAGAAGTATCATGATGCCGTAAGCGATATAGCCCATTCCGAATGCTATTCCCGAAGCCATTGCTATAAGTATGGCGGCAATCTCGTCTGAACTGCCCTGCGCGCTGCGGAATCTTATAAGCGTGAACGCTCCGCCTATTGCGACACCCATGCCGATGTTGCCGTTAACGAACGTGATGACTGCTGCCGATACGAAGGGTATCAGCGCCGCCGCGATGAAGAAACGCTTGCTCGAGCGTACCCGGAAGCTCATTATCCATGCGTAGATGAATCCTGAGATAAGGGCTGCGGCTGCCATTGTGAAGAATTGTGCCGGTGTTACGGCAGAAGAATAGATCGTTTCAAACATAGTGATTTCTCCTTTTCCGTTATTCTGTTTTCTGTTATGCTGGGAATCTTATTAACTGTGCGGCGGGTTCGTTCATACGGATGCCGCTGTGTGTGATGCGTTTGCTGCCCGGAAGTATTATGCGGCGGTATGCTTCGCCGTACTTCGAGAAGCTGCTCTTGTAAATCTGACCTTCGGAAAGTATCGAAGTCAGCCACAGCGGCACTGCGGCCTGTACCTTGATCTCCAGTATCGTAGAGCCTTCAGGCAGCAGCGGTATGCCTTTCATGGACTTTTTCAGCGTCAGGTCTTCTACCCGGCAGCGCGGAGCTTCGTCTATGGTGAGCCTCAGATCTCCGTCTGGTTCGTAATATGCTGTCCTGTCATATATCATCAGGCACGACGGGACGAGCTCCCGGTAATAATCCCGGAACGTGGTTATCTCGCGGTTTATCTGTCCGTCGCCGCCGATGCTGTCCGCACCTGCGAAAAAATCTTCCGCTTCGGGAACGGTGGCCTGTACCCGGCGCTTGTATACTATGCCGTAGGCTTTGCGCTTCAGCTCCAGATATACCGGCGATTCATCCGTTGCTATGCCGTAGGAGCGCAGCCTGATCTTCTCCTTGAAAACGGGCTTTTCGATGCTCGCGCGTATCAGACGATAGTCGGGTGTGTCATAGTACAGTGAAGCTATCGACGTAAGCCCGTAGGCGTCGGCTTTCATGTGACCTTCCAGCTTTTCGCGGAGGTATTCGGTCTGCACGGCATCAAGGATATATTTCATCTCGTATCTTTTCATTACTGTTATTGCCATTCGGGGCACCTTCTTTCGTTTTCGTTGTGTTCAGTATATCATGTCAACCTAAAACCAACTTAAAGACAGAAATATTTTTTTATTATTTTTTCGTATGTAAGGAATGTGCTTTTTATATTGAAAAATCAGTTCATTTGTGCTATAATTATAAAAAAGTATTTCTGTTGTCGCAGGAAAGCCGATAAACAGAATAAATACGATGTCACATCCGGATATATCCGTGATGAGGGCATTCAGATCATCAGAAAATGGGGGTCAGGAAATGAATGTATGTTTACTGAACGACTCGTTCCCGCCTATCATCGACGGTGTTGCCAACGCTGTCATTAACTACGCGGGAATACTTGAGGGAATGGACGGCAACAAAGTTGCCGTAGGAACACCGGGATATCCGGACGCGCAGTACGGAGGATATCCTTACGCTGTCGTACCGTACAAGAGCTACGATACCACGAAACTGATAAATGGCTACCGCGCCGGAGACCCTTTTGAAATGCAGGCGATAAACGTACTGAAGGATTTCGCGCCGGACATCATACATTCACACTGTCCGGCTGCCTCTACCGTTATGGCCCGCATACTGCGGAAGGAGACCGATGCACCTATAGTGTTCACATACCATACTAAATTCGACGTAGATATTGCCGCGGCCACAAAGTCAAAGCTGCTGCGCAAGGAGAGTGTCCATGCGCTGGTATCGAATATAAACGCCTGCGACGAGATATGGACGGTAAGCCGCGGCGCAGGCGAGAACCTGCGTTCGCTGGGCTGGGAAGGCGAATTCGTCGTTATGAGCAACGGGGTGGATTTTGCAAAGGGAAGAGCGGATGATGAGAGTGTCAGGAACGCCGTAGCCGGCTATGATCTGCCCGAAGGTGTGCCGATGTTCCTGTTTGTCGGCAGAATGATGAAATACAAAGGACTGCCGCTTATCCTCGACGCAGTGAAGATGCTTTCTGAAAGCGGCACGGACTATCGTATGGTGTTTATAGGCTCCGGCAAGGACGCGGACGAAATGAAAGCGACTGTGAAGGCATACGGTATCACGCTTTATGAAAAGACAGAGCAGGGGACAGAGCGTACAGACGGCAGTCTGCCGGACGGTGCCGTTATATTCACGGGGCCTGTTTATGACCGTAATGAACTGCGGGCATGGAATACCCGCGCAGACCTGTTCCTGTTCCCGTCCACTTACGACACCAACGGCATCGTGGTGCGCGAAGCAGCGGCCTGCGGTCTTGCAAGCGTGCTGATAGAGGGTTCCTGTGCCGCAGAGGGCATAACCGACAGGCAGAACGGCTACATCATCGAGGAAACGCCGGAAGCTATGTTCCGGCTGCTGCGTGACGTGGCTCCCGATCTCGCCGATACCGGGAGAGTCGGGCAGAACGCCATGGATGAGATATACATTTCATGGGAGGACAGCGTAAAGACCGCCTATGCCCGATATGAAGAGATCCTGCGTATGAAGGCGGACGGCGAACTCGAAGCCCGCAGAAAGGCGGTTTCCGACCGCTTCCTTGATGCGGCGGCGGGTCTGATAGACGCATTTTCGGCTGTGGAAAAGTCGCGTGACAGACTGTTCGACAGTTTCCGCGAGAATATGTACGGCATGAAGGAGAATTTCTCCGAAGCCGAACGCCGTGTTGCTATGAGCACGGAAAATATGAAGAGTATGCTCAGAAGATTTGAAAAGAATGTCAGAGAGGAGACAATAAAGGCATGGGAGAAGCAGAACGAACTGCGAAAGGCGGCAGCGGGAGCAGTGAAGAATGCCGCGAAAAAGAGCGCCGGTACGGTGAAAAAGACCGCGGTAACAGGCGCGAAGAAAACGGCGGGAGCCGCGAAAACAGGCGTCGGTGCAGTGAAGAAGGCCTCGGTGAAGAGCGCCGGAGCCGTGGCGAAAGCAGCGAAAAAGACTGCGGGAGCCGTGACAAAGGCATCGGTGAAGAGTGCCGGAGCGGTGGCGAAAGCCGCGAAAGCGACGGGCAGAACGGCGAAAAAAGCCGCAAAAAAGGTTCTTCCGGCATCAGAGAAAACTACCGGAGAATGATATTCTATCAGATCTGGGTGCGCAGCTTCTGTGACGGCAACGGCGACGGCATCGGAGATCTGTACGGAGTTTATGATAAACTGGAATATATAAAGTCTCTGGGAGTTGACGCTATATGGCTGTGTCCGGTCTATCCGTCGCCCAACGCCGACTACGGCTACGATATTTCCGACTATAAGAGTATACACCCGGATTTCGGTACTCTGGAGCAGTTCAGGAAAGTTCTCCGCCGTACTCATGAGCTGGGTATGAAGCTGATAATGGATCTTGTCGTGAATCATACTTCCGACGAACACCGCTGGTTTCTCGAAAGCCGCAAGGGAAAGGATAACCCGTACAGCGACTATTATATATGGCGTGACACTCCGAACAACTGGGATTCGCTGTTTGAGGGCAAGGCGTGGACGTATGACGAAGTGCGTGGACAGTACTACCTGCACATATTCTCGAAGAAGCAGCCCGATCTTAACATGGATAACCCGGTAGTCCGCGAAGAAGTCAAAAGCATCATGCGCTACTGGCTGGATATGGGTGTGGACGGATTCCGCGAGGACGTTATAAACTTCATATCGAAGAAGGAAGGCCTGCCGGACGGGCTGCCGTTCCTGCCTGCGGTGAACGGAATGTTCGCCTACAAGGACGGTCCTCATATCCACGAATATCTGGCAGAGTTCCGCGAGGTCTGTGATCAGTACGACTGCATACAGATAGGCGAGGGACCTCTGACAACCGTAAAGACTGCTCTCATGTATATGACCGGCAGACACAGATCGCTGGATATGATGATATCCTTCGATCACATGATGGCAGATTGCCTGTTCACCGAGTACATACACCACCCGTTCAGCCTCACTAAGCTGAAAAAGGCTTTCTCCAAGTGGCAGTACGGGCTTGCGGGAAAGGCATGGAACACGCTTTATCTTGAAAACCACGACCACCCGCGTGTCATCAGCCGTTACGGGAGCGAAAAGTTCCACCGTGAAAGCGGTACGATGCTTGCGGCCTGCTACATCTTTCAGCAGGGATCGCCTTTTATCTACCAGGGGCAGGAGATCGGCATGACGAATATCCGCCTGCGCGATATTGCGGATTACAAGGATATTTCAAGCATAACGAACTTCCATAAGTACCACGTCAATGACACTCCGGAGGAGCGTATGCGCCGCATCTACCGTTCAAGCCGTGATTCCTCCCGCACTCCGGTGCAGTGGAGCGGCAGGCGCTACGCAGGCTTCTCGTCTGTCAGACCGTGGTTCACGGTCAATCCCAACTATCGCCGCATAAACGTCGAAGCGCAGGAGCATGACCCTGACAGCATACTCAATTTCTACCGCAGGTGTGTGAAGCTGAAAAAGAGCAGCATAGCCCTCACCTACGGCAGATACCGGGAATTCTTCCCGCGTTCCAGGGAATTCTATATGTATGAGCGGGTATATAAGAACTATCGGTGGCTCATAATCTGTTCGTTTGCGAAGCATAACGTGAATGTCCCGCTGCCGAGAGAGTACGCCGGCCACGAAAAACGCCTCATGCTCTGCAATTATCCCTGCACAGACAAGGACGATATGTGCTTCGGCCCGTACGAGACCCGTGTCTATCGGTTCAAGTAAATGCCCGGGCCGGCGCTGGCGCGCTGAAGCCGCTTGCGCTCGAGTCTTGGGGAAAACTTTTTTGAAAAAAAGTTTTCCCCAAACCCCTTTCAAAAAACTTTGATCACTTCGTTTCTATATGCAAAAAACTGCTCCTTTTGAAAGTTAAAAGGGGCAGTTTTCATGTATCAGAGATAAGAGCAACGGGGAATTTTGTACAGAAAAGGGAAGTGACAGTTTAATATATTTTCTTGTCAATACAGATAACGGTGTCCAGCGAACTGTCATAGGCAGCTATACCGTCGGTAATGCGCTTTTTGAGTTCTTCGTCAGAAGTTTTAAGGCCGAAAGGCACTTCAACATCGAAAATGAGGACACGCTTCCCGCAGCGCTCGGTGACGCGGAAATCGTGCATTTCTGCCATAGGCTCGGCAGTTTTTATGATCTCACCGACTTTCTCACGGTAGCCTGCGGTATCGGTATTTTCTTCATATATCGGATCCATGTGTATCGTCACTGATGCCGAGAACTTATCACGAAGCTCGGTCTCTATCAGATCGACGGTCTCGTGCGCTTCGATGAAGCTCATTCCGGCGGGCAGCTCTGCGTGCAGTGAGATAATGTTCTTGTTGACACCGTAGTTGTGAACGGCAAGATCGTGTATTCCGAGAACATTCTCGTTTTTCAGGACTGTCTCCCTTATCTCGTTTATCAGTCCGGTATCGGCTTTCTCACCCAGCAGCGGAGTTATGCTCTCCTTTGCTGCTGCAATTCCAGCTCTTAAAATGACAGCCGCGATGAGCAGTCCTATGTAGCCGTCTATGTTGATGCCCCAGATCATATAGATCACAAGAGCTATTATAACCGCACCCGTGGAGAGACAGTCCGAAAGGCTGTCCACCGCCACGGCCTTCATCGGAGCCGAGTTTATGAGTCTTCCGATACGGCGGTTATATATGAACATATAGAGTTTTATCAGTATTGACGCGCAGAGTACGATTATCGGAACGATGTCCGTGTTGATATCTTCTGGGGTGAATATCTTGGTCAGAGCCTCGGAACCTATTTCGAAAGCTGTGAAGATTATAGCCGCGGAGACTACGAATCCGGCTATATACTCGGCTCTGCCGTGTCCATATGGGTGCTCGCTGTCTGCCGGCATGGAGGCAAGTTTGTAACCCGCTATGGCTACAACCGACGTACCTGCGTCGGAAAGATTGTTGAAAGCGTCCGCAGTCACGGAAACAGCTCCGGTGATGAGTCCCGCCGCCAGTTTCCCTCCGAAGAGCAGGAAGTTCATCACTATGCCCATTGCTCCTGCGAGTATGCCGTAAGCAGTGCGTACACGCGGTTCTTCAAAATTCGTATGGTCTTTTATAAACAGGCTTGCAAGCAATTTTACCATGATACCGCTCCTCTCTCTGATATTATATGTATTTCCGTATATTATAGCACAGTTGATCGGAATAATCAATAGCCGCCGCAACAAAAAAAGAGCCGCCCTGATACGGCCGCGATGAGCCGTAGAAAGCATTTTCTTGTTTTATGGTTGATGTGAACAAGTAAATTGTCAAATTTTGTACAAAATACAGAAAATGATGTAATTTATAGCCTGCAGGTTTGACTTTAGCTAAATATTGTGCTATAATGAGAAATATTAAATATTACTGACAGGAGGCCTATATGAATAAAAAATCAGGCGGACTGAAAAAGAGCGTCATTATCGCGGTGGCGGTGGTAACGACGGTGATGCTGCTGTGCGTGACGCTGATAGGGTTTCTTGTGTCCTACGGGAAGGTTAAGGATACGGTCACGCTGGAGACAGAACAGGCGCTGCTGGCGAATGCGAACGAAATGGACGCGTGGCTCGCGGAGCAGGGCATATTCGCGGTGGATCAGGCGAACGCGGCGGCTCTGCTGAGCCGGTTCACGCCCGACCACTCGGGAGATCAGGATTTCGCAAAGACCGTAATGTCGCTGAACAGCGCGCTCCTCGACTGCTACACCGCGTATGAGGACAAGACTATCATACTCGCTTCGGGTGCGGTGCTGCCCGAGGGCTTCGATGCCACGACGCGCTCCTGGTACACCTCCGCGAAAGCCGCGAACGGTGCTATCTACTCCGCGCCGTATGTTGACGCTTCGACAGGCGGCATAATCTTTACCGTCGCGTCCGCGATAAGGCTCGACGGGAAGATCATCGGCGTGTTCGGGTGCGACTTCAGACTCGATGTGCTCATAGACCTTGCAAGGTCGATGAAACTGACAGAGAACGGCTACCCCGTGCTCCTCGACGGCGACGGGAACTTCCTCGTTCACAGCAATGACTCGTTCCTGCCCACAAAGGACGGAAAACTCACAGCGTGCGGCGATGTTTCCGGCGATTACAGCAATGTGCTCCGCTCCGTCGGGAACTCCGTAAGCATGAGCATCAACAAGGATCATGACGGCAAGGACAAGTATTTCGCGTTCAGAAAGCTCGCAAATGCGGGCTGGTATGTCGGCTACATAATGCCGCGCGGCGATATCGAAGGCACACTCACCGAGCTGGGCATCGTTTATCTGCTGCTGTTCTTCGGGTTCCTCATTGTCGGCAACGGCGCCGTTATACTGATAATCATAAAGCAGATGTCGCCGCTGAAAGACCTCGCGGTGACTGCCGACAGGATCGCTCAGGGTGATCTTTCAGCGAACCTTGACTATGTTTCGGATGATGAGATAGGCGCCTTGTGCGCCGAGTTCGGTAAGTGCATCGGTCAGATGCGCATTTACGTCGATGATATATCGAATGTGCTGGGCGCTGTTTCAAAGGGCGATCTCACGATAACGCCTTCTGTTGAATACAGAGGTGACTTCATGCGGATCGAGGAGTCGATGCGGCTGATCATCAGCGAATTAAGCAATATAATGGCGGATATTGACAACGAGAGTGAGCAGGTGCTCAGCGGCTCAAGCCAGATGGCCGAGGGATCGCAAGCACTGGCGGACGGAACTACAAGACAGGCGTCGGCGATACAGCAGATATCCGCTACTATCGCGGAAGTATCAACGCAGATAGCGACTACGGCACAGAATGCGTCGAAGGCCGGCCTGCTCTCGCAGCAGACCCAGGACAGGGTAAACCGTCAGGATTCCGAGATACACAGCATGGTCGCAGCCATGAACGAGATCAGCTCCACATCGAAGGAGATCGGGAAGATCATCAAGACTATCGAAGATATCGCATTCCAGACCAACATACTCGCGCTGAACGCCGCAGTCGAGGCTGCGCGTGCGGGTGACGCGGGCAAGGGCTTCGCGGTCGTTGCAGACGAGGTACGCAACCTCGCCAACAAGTCCGCCGAAGCGGCAAGCAGTACATCGGCGCTTATCACTGCTTCGATCGCAGCGGTTGACAAGGGCTCGGAGATAGCACTCGCAACTGCGGACTCGATGAAGGAAGTCAAGGATATGTCCGCGCAGACTGCGGAACTCATAGTCGGAATAGCTTCGGCAAGCGCCGAGCAGAACGAGTCTATCCGCCAGATCACCACGGGTGTGGAGCAGATATCGCAGGTTATACAGACCAACTCCGCGACTGCGGAAGAGACCGCAGCTTCCTGCGAGGAGCTTTCCGGCCAGTCCAGACTGCTCAAGGATCAGGTAGCGAGATTCAGACTGAACAGATAATCATAATTCCGGTCACGGTACAGAGCAGAGCCTTTGTACCGTGATTTTTTCTGTGTTTTTTAATATTATATTTTTATTGACTTTAGAAGCGTAATATGATAAAATAATATATATGTATATCAATTTCCAAGGAGAAATAAATGGAGAAGGAAAATGGGCAGAAACCCGCCGCGTACAAAGGTACAAGAAGCGATTATCTGAAACTGTTCTTTATGATACTCGTTATTCTTATCGTTGTAGGCGTCAATATAGCCGTCATATTCGGTATGCTGTCCCGCCAGACCGAGCAGGTAGGTGACGCGCAGCTTGACAGGATAGGCAGCGATCTTCAGACAACGGTGTCCAATGCTGAACGTATTGCGCTGAAAGTCGCGGTCGGAGCCGAGAAAATAGGCGCTTCCGAGGAAGCCCGCGGACGCCTCGAAGAATATATAATCGAACGCAAAGCAGAGCAGATCTTCGATTCCGGCGGCGTATGCTTCAATGTCTACGCAGCAGGCACCGACTGGCAGATAACTCCGGACTTCGATGCGCCGGACGACTTCCACCCGAAGGAAAGGCTCTGGTATATCGGTGCCGCCGAGGATCCCGGCAACGTGTATATAACAGAACCATACGTTGATGTGGTCAACGGCATAACCTGCTTCACCGCCTCGACAATGCTGTCCGATAACGATACTGTTATCGCGGTGGATTTCAATCTTCACGACCTCCAGTCCTCGATAACCGATATGCTTCAGGGACACGGCGACAGACAGGCTATCATCGTCACTAAGGACGGTACGATAGTCGGATACAATAATATGGATCTGGCCGGGACCAACATCAGGGATAAACTGCCGGAATACAAGGACGTGTTCGAGCGCGTCACCACGTCAAAGGATCACGCAAATTTCCGTACCTCCGTGGACGACAAATCGATGATAGTCTTCAGTACGGAGACCAACAACCGGTGGTATCTGATACTTTGCTTCAACACCGGCGCGCTGTACAACGACAGCTTTTTCCAGCTGCTCGTCAGCGTGATACTGAACCTTCTCATGGTCATCATGATAGCTGTGTTCTATCACCGCGGCGTTACCAACCGCGTGAAGGCGGAGCAGGCGCTGAAAGTCAGGGAGGACTTCCTTTCCGGCCTTTCCGGCGAGCTGCGTGCACCTCTGAACAGGCTGCTGAAAAAATGTGATGCCGCTATGCCCATGGCAAAAGGCAGCACCGCGGACAGCATATCCCAGATAAAGGAGTCGGGTCTGCAGCTCTCCGAGATGCTTGATTCGCTGTTCACATACTCGGCGATAGTGTCCACGAATAAGGACAGTGCCGTGGAAAAGAAGAAGCGTGTCCGCATCGAGCTGCCGAAAGCGAGCCGCATTGCCCGCAGCGGCGTTATAAGCATACTTGTGCTTACCTTCGGAGTGAGCCAGATAATAAGTTTCTACTCCACATACAACTGGGGTCAGTCAAAGCTCGGCAGCGAAGCTCTGCGCTATGAGGATCAGGTAGTGCAGTGGGCAGCGGAGCAGCAGAGCATTGTAGGTATGTTCTCGACGATCATATCAAAGCACCCAGATCATATTGCAGACTATGACCGTGCTGTGGAATGGCTTGACAGCATAGCGAGCGAGTATCCCGAGATATCCGTCTGCTATGTGGCCAATCCGTATCTCGAACATCAGGTTATAATGAACAACGGCTGGCAGCCGGAAGAGGGCTGGAAAGTCGAAGAACGCCCATGGTATATAGATACCGAAAAGTCGCCCACCGGCTCGAACATTTCGGTGCCGTACATTGATGAACAGACCGGAAACTACTGCATTACGATGTCGCAGGTGATCTACGGTCAGAACGACGAATTTCTCGGCATATTCGGTGTCGATTATTTCATGGATAAGCTGATAAACGTGCTGGGCGAGAGCTATACGAGGAACGGCTATGCGTTTCTTGTAGATGCCGACGGAAAGATAATAAATCACCCCAATTCCGCTTACCAGATGCAGTCGGACAAGACAACTCATGTAGCTGATACAGTGTACAGCGAGGCCTACTTCGGCAGCACGAACAGCACTTTCACCGACTATGACGGTATACTGAGGACAAGTATGGCCGGAAAGAACAAGCAGACGGGCTTCACAGTCATCGTTGTAAGCGACTGGTGGAACATTTACGGCAACACCGTCGGGTTCTGCGCAGTATTCTTTGTACTTTTCGCTGTGTGCATAGGCGGAATAGCCATGCTGATAAACAGATTGATAAAATGGCAGGAAGAAGCGAACAACAAGCTCCGTGAAGCGGCAGATCTCGCGGTCTCCGCGGTGAAGTCGAGGTCTGAGTTCTTCGCTCAGATGAGCCATGAGATAAGAACACCTATAAACGCCGTGCTCGGTCTCAATGAAATGATACTGCGCGAGAGCACGGACAAGGATATACTTGAATACGCGTCCAACATCGGGCGCGCCGGCAACACTCTGCTGACGCTTATAAACAGCATACTCGACTTCTCGAAGCTGGAAAGCGGCAAGCTGGAGCTGATCCTTGTGAGCTACGATGTGCTCACGCTGCTTGACGACATAATCATCATGACACGAGAGCGTGCCGTAAAGAAAGGCCTTGCCCTGCGGCTCGACATAGATCCCGGACTGCCGAAGAGCCTTTTCGGCGACGATGTGAGACTGAGACAGATCATTGTGAATATAATGACCAACGCTCTGAAATACACCAATGAGGGCAGTGTCTCGCTGAAAGTCAGCGGCAATACTTCCGCAAACGGGGAAGAATGCGAGCTGTATGTCAGCGTCACCGATACGGGCATAGGCATAAGGGACGAAGATATAGAAAAGCTGTTCAGTTCTTTTGAGCGGCTCGACGAGGAAAAGAACCGCAATATCGAAGGAACCGGTCTCGGCATCTCGATAGTCCAGCAGCTTCTCTCCATGATGGGAAGCCGGCTCGAAGTGAAGAGCGTATATGGCAAGGGTTCCACATTCTCGTTCACCGTAAAGCAGAAGATAATAGACAGAACACCGATAGGCAGCTATGACAATCATGCTGCGGCTTCGGCTGTACCCGGAGATATACACGGCGGCAATTTCACGGCGCCTGACGCGAAGGTGCTTGTCGTTGATGACAACGGTATGAACCTCATGGTGGCCAAGGGACTGATGAAGCGGCTCAGGATCGTTCCTGACACTGCCGACAGCGGAAATGCCTGCATAGAGGCTATGAAGAAGGAACACTACGATATCGTGTTCCTCGATCACATGATGCCCGGAATGGACGGCGTCGAGACCATACACAAGCTGAAAGAAGAGGGACTTGTCCCCGACAGTACGGTCATTATAGCTCTTACGGCCAATGCAGTCGGCAATGCCAAGGATTACTACATCAGTGAAGGCTTTACCGCATACCTGTCGAAGCCTATCGAGGTAGCACGCCTTGAAAAGATGCTTCTCAAATATCTGCCTGACAACAGGATAATCAGAGATGAAGACACGTCCGCCGGAGCTCCGGAAGAAAAGGCACCGGAAGTGCCGGAGGAGAAGCCCGCGGATATGATCTCGTTCCTGAACGCCGGGGGCTACGACACTGCTTCGGGTCTGAACTATACAGCCGGTGATGAGGATTTTTACAGGGAGATGCTGCAAACCTTCATTGCCGAACATGACACGAAACTCGCGGAAATGAAAAAAGCACTTGAAGCCCGGGACTGGAAGGGTTACTGCGTGCGCGTACACGCACTGAAAAGTACGTCAAGGATGCTCGGCGCGAATGAGCTTGCCGATCTTGCTCTTGTCCATGAGAACGCGGCAAAGGAAGAAAACGCCGTTCTCATAGACGAAGGATTTGCGGAGCTTGAAGCACTGTATGCCGCCGTTATCGGAGATTTTGTCACAGCCTGCGGATTACCGCTGAATAATTAAAGAAACCGAGGGAAATCAGATGAAAAAGGTACTGGTAGTCGATGATGAGCCTATGATGCTCATGATAGCAAAGCGCTCGCTCTCCGCGGAGTTCGTGGTAGTGTCTGCCGGAGACGGGGATAAGGCCATAGAGCTCTACGGAACGGAACAGCCCGATCTTGTGCTGTCCGATCTGCTGATGCCGGAAATGTCCGGTGTCGAGATGTATGAACAGCTCACATCACGTTACGGAGCCGGGATACCGATAATGTACATGACCGCCGACGAGAGCGATCTTTCGGTCCTCGGAGGCGCGCCGTATGTAAAGAAGCCGTTCAAGCCCGCCGATCTTCTCGCCCGTGTTAAGGAAGTTCTGGGATAAACCTTATAAGTCAGAAAAGGGGGTATGACTCAATGTTAGACAAGATCGTACAGAAGAAAACACCAAAAGCGGACGTGGAGGAAAGCCTGAACACGATGCAGGAAGAACTCATCGACCTCGCAAACGCCGTTAAGGCCGCAAAGATACCGGTCATCATCACTATCGACGGCTGGGCTGCTGCCGGAAAGGGCTCGCAGATAGCGAAGCTCATCAAGTATATGGACCCGCGTTTCTATAACGTTGAGCCGATACGCCGTCCCAACGACGCAGAGCGACGCAAGCCGTGGATGCACCGTTACTGGCAGAGACTTCCGAAACAGGGGGAGTTCCTGATACTCGACGGCAGCTGGTACAGCGACACCGTAAAGTCACGTATGGCTGAAGTCATTGACAAGGAAGGTTATGAGCAGCGCGTGAGGGATATCAATACCCTCGAGCGCCAGCTCCACGACGACGGATATCTTATTATCAAGCTGTTCCTGCATATAACTCAGGAGGAACAGAAGAAGCGTCTCAAAAAGCTGGATGAGAATAAGTTCACCAGCTGGCGTGTCGATTCTCACGATTTCGAGAACAACAAGCACTATGACAAGATATTCAGGAATTTTGACAGGATACTCGAAGCCACAAATACTGCCTTCGCACCATGGAATATTATTGCTGCCAATGACGGAGTGAATGCACAGTACACCATAATGCGCACCGTCACCGAGGCTATACGCGGTGCCTGTGAGGCTAAGCAGCAGGGAAGTGAGTATCTCATAGCGCCGTCATTCCCGCTTACGGATTACAAGCCCGCGGAGTTCACGCTTGTCCGCACGAAGAAGCTCGCGAAGATAAACATGGACAAGAGCCTTACCGAGGAAGAATACCGTGCGAAGCTGAAGAAGTATCAGAAGCGTCTGTTCGAGCTCCAGAACCTCTGCTACCGCCGCAAGATACCGGTGATCGTGGCTTATGAGGGCTGGGACGCAGGCGGCAAGGGCGGCAACATCAAGCGCCTTGCTTCCGCTATGGATCCCCGCGGCTATGAGGTGAAGCCCATAGCGGCACCGGAGCCCTCGGAGCTTGCGCGTCATTATCTGTGGCGTTTCTGGACGCGTCTCGAGAACGACGGACACTTTACGATATTTGACCGCACATGGTACGGCAGGGTAATGGTGGAGCCCATAGAAGGCTTCACGCCGCAGGAGCGCGCAGATATGGCGTACAACGAGATCAACGAGTTCGAGAAGCAGCTCAGCGACTGGGGAGCCGTGATATTCAAGTTCTGGATAAATATCGACAAGGACGAACAGTACCGCCGCTTCAAGGAGCGTGAGAACACGCCCTCAAAGCAGTGGAAGATCACTGATGAGGACTGGCGCAACCGCGAGAAGTGGGACGAGTATGAGAAGGCCGTTGACCGCATGATAAAGCTCACTTCCACCGAAACCGCCCCGTGGACGGTCATTGAGGGCAACGATAAGAAGTATGCCCGCATCAAGGCTTTGAAAACTATCTGTGACAGACTCGAAAAAGTTCTGAAATGATCGGCGGTCCACAGGCGGATGCCTTCCGGTCACTCATAAATAATTCAATGCCGGCTTACGGCTGACAACCCCGGTTATATCGGGACTGAATAAGACATAAAAGGCTGGGATCTGCTTATAAAACAGCGGTTTCAGCCTTTTTTTGTTCCTTTGTGCGTTCTGACAGGATCATTTCGCGACCGAAAAAGTGCATTTCGCGCCATAAATTATAGTATTCCTGCTCTTATCCGATATATAATAGAGGAGGTGTATGCCATGAGATTTGCAGTATGTGACGATGAACCAAAGCTCCGCAGGAGTATTTCGGATAATATCAGGCTGTTCAGCACTGGCGCATCGGTTACAGAGTTTTCTTCCGGCGCGGAGCTTCTTGCAAGTCCGGACAGCTTCGACATAATTTTTCTTGACATAGGAATGGACGGTATCGACGGTATGCAGACTGCGCGGGAGCTGCGGAAGAAAGGGTGTAATTCCGCAATAATCTTTGTGACAGCGTTCGGGGACAGAGTGTTTGACGCGTTCGATGTCGGAGCGTTCCACTATCTTGTCAAGCCCGTGTCGGCCGGGAAATTTGCTGAAGTGCTGAAAAAAGCGATAGACAGCCGTACCGACCCGCCCGCCGCTTTGAACAATGACCGATATATCGCTGTCAAGTCCGGCGGGGTGAGCACTAAACTCGCGCTGTCGGAGATCATGTTCGCCGAGGTTTTTGACCGCACTCTGATACTGCACACGGTCAGCGGCAAGGTCGAATATCGCGGCAAGCTGTCCGAGTTTGAGAAATGCACAGACGACAGCTTCTTCCGCACGCACAGGTCGTATCTGATAAACCTGCGCTACCTTGCAAGCTACACATCCTCGCAGGTGACGCTTGATAACGGCGACAAGGTGATACTTGCAAAACAGCGCTATTCCGAGCTTGTGAAAGCATATATGCACTTTATCAGAACGGAGGATTGAATGTACGACTATCCTGAGATCTACACGGACATAAGCCTGACGTTGACAATGATAATCACAATTCTTGTGTATTCCGTCGGGCTTATGCAGTTCCTCAAACCGTTCACGAAAAGCCGGCCTGCACGTTATCTCACGGGAGCGGCGTATGCGGCGGTAATGCTGACAATGTTCTTTCTGCCGCAGGAGTTCAACAATCTGCTTGCATACGGCGCGGGTGTCGTCGGAGCATTTGCAGTCTTTACCCTGCTCGACCGGCGAAACTACGCTCAAAAACTGTTTCTCGCATTCTCGTTCTTTTCGATTCGCTGGCTCACCGCAGCAGTCGGCACATCGATATGGCTGAAAGTTTACGGCTGGACGTGCGGATTCGTCATTGATGCATTCATGTTCGAGCCCGATAAACAAGTTGCAGCATACATCGTGTACGACGCTGTCGAGGGCTGTATAATGGCGGGAATTATGCTCCTGCTGATAACGATTTTTCACAAGGTCTATGTCAGCAAAAACGAGAAAATTACCATAAAAGAGGCACTTCTGCTGATGCTGCCGAGCGTAGCGGGAGTGTTCAACTACCGGCTCCTGCTCTATTTCAACAGCATTGACACACGCGAAATAAATATAAGTCCCTACGACCTTATCTCATTCATTTTTTATCTCGTTTCGTACACATCACTGGTCGCGGTGATCTGGTTCTACGAGCAGATAAAAGCCGGACAGCGCCGCGAGAAGGAGACTGCCATGCTTTCGGTGCAGACCGACAACATCCGTGATTACATCAGCGGTGCGGAGAGCCTGTACCGCGACATCCGCGCGATACGTCACGATATGCGCAATCACCTTGCAGTCCTCGAAAGCCTGCACGCGCGGGGCGAAAACGAGGCATTTGAAAGCTATCTCGCGGAGGCTCGGGAACGTATCGGTAGAGACAGCGGTATTGCAAGCGGCGACCCTGTGACCGATGTTATCCTGACCGAGAAGCAGTCCGAAGCCGCAAAGCATGGAATAACGTTCGACTGTGATTTTCACTATCCTGCGGACTTCTCCGGCGCTGCGCTGGATATGAGCATTATCCTCAACAACGC
>JAEEGL012589441.1_pt1 | contig 17035 bp, 16 predicted proteins | sample 9134231 | NCBI WGS metagenome assembly JAEEGL01 (sample SAMN16246548, study PRJNA631951) | gut metagenome | biome: gut microbiome; feature: rumen; material: fiber-attached | host: Bos | place: Iran: Karaj | collected 2018-10
AAAGTAAGGACGAAGTAGTAAAAGAGGCTTCCGTTCTTCTATGAGTGACGGGATAATCCTCCTTGATAAGAAGCCCGGCATCACCTCGATGGCTTCGGACAACTTTATTAAGAAGCAGTTAGGCACAAAGAAGGTAGGGCATTCAGGTACGCTCGATCCTTTCGCTACCGGCCTTCTTCCCATATTCACGGGCAAGGCTCTGAAGGTCATGCGCTATACCGACGACTACGACAAGGGCTATTCCTGTACGTGTTTCCTCGGCAAGACAACGGAGACGCTGGATACCGAAGGCGAGGTCATCGGTGGAAGGCTCCCTACGGAGGAAGAGCTCATATCTCTTCGTTCTACCGGTTACAAGGCGGTAAGGGATGCTTTCGAGCAGGTGGCAAGGATTACTTCGCAGATCCCTCCCAAGTACTCCGCCAAGAAGATAGACGGAAAGAAAGCATATGAGCTTGCAAGGGACGGCGTAGAAGTAAAGATGAAGCCTCACGCCATAAAGATATATTCCCTTGATATCACCGATATCCGCGAAGGTGACGGCGGTATCTACGTATCCTTTGACGTCTTCTGCTCCAAGGGCACTTACATACGGACCATCTGCGGCGACGCAGGAGACATAACGGGATTCGGCGCACATGCCGTGAGCCTTCGAAGGATAAAGTGCGGTCCGTTCTCCATAGAGGATGCGGTGACCGAAGATGAGATAGCGCATAAGAAGGAAGAAGGCGACATGAGCTTTATCCTCCCTTACGAAAGGGCGCTGTCCGCCATGCCCCGTGTAGACGTTACTTCCCGAGAATACGAGGATATCAGGGTAGGTAAGAAGATACGTGCCAAGGAAGGCACAAAGGAAGATATAAGATATGCCGCATACTACGACGGCAGGCTGGTCGCCGTTATCTATAAGGCGACGGAGAACGGTCGTGAACTGATGCGCATAGAGAGGATGCTTGCAACAGATGATCGAAAAGACGGTTAAGGTCTATCTTGATACGATGCCATTTAAGGTCGAGGGAAGAGCAGTGGCTCTCGGCCTCTTTGACGGCATCCACGAAGGTCATGCTCAGATAATAAGAAAGACGGTAAAGGCAGCCAAGCAGAACGGCATGATCTCTTCCGTCATGACCTTTTCCGGCAACATCAAGGGTCAGTCCAAGTCCGTTACGACGCTGGAGGAGAGACTGTCCATCCTTTCCGAGTTCGGTGTGGATGAGGTGGTCGTTCTGGACTTTGGCAAGATAAAGGATATGGAGCCGCAGGACTTCTGCCTGAATATCCTTAAGATCAACATGAACGCCAGGGCGCTCTTCTGCGGAGATGATTTCAGATACGGAAAGGGTGCAGGCGGCAGCATTGACGACCTGAAGGCATTCGGGAAGGAATACGATGTGGCGGTAAAGGTCTTCGATGCCAAGCTCCTTGACGGCACCGACAGAAGGATATCCTCTTCCTGGATCCGTGAGGCTCTCGAGGAAGGAGACGTGGAACTCGCCGCATCCCTTATGGGCGGACGCCCTTTCTCGTATTCGGGCGTGGTAATCAAGGGAAGGCAGCTGGGAAGGACACTCGGTTTTCCTACAGCCAATATCGAAGTTCCCGAAGATAAGATAACTGTTCGAAGAGGCGTATATGCTTCGCTCACGCATATCGGCAACAACGTATATCCATCGATCACCAACGTAGGGAAGAGACCTACGTTCGATGACGGTGACTTCGATAATGCGGAGACCCACATATTCGATTTTGATGAAGATATCTACGGCGCCAGGATCAAGGTGGATCTTCTCTCCTTCATAAGGCCCGAGATGAGATTTGACGGAATTGAGGCATTATCGGCGCAAGTTGAGGCCGACAAGCTCAAAACAAAGACATATCATATCAAAAGTGGTATGATGTCGGAGTAATAAGACCAAGGGAGTATTTTTATGGATACCGTTGAAGTAAGTTTCCCCGGACTCGGATGGACATTCCATGTCGGTCCCGTAGCATTTAAGATCGGAAGTTTTGCAGTCTACTGGTACGGACTGATCATCGCTCTCGGTATGGTCCTCTGTGTAGCGCTCGCTCTTCGTCATGCTAAGGAGAACAAGTTCTCGCAGGACCTTATCTACGATATCATCCTGGTAGCGCTTCCTTCCGCACTTATCGGAGCAAGGCTCTATTACGTCATCTGCGAGTGGGATTACTACTCCAAGGATTTCTCCAAGATATTCGATACAAGGGGCGGCGGACTTGCAGTATACGGCGGTATCGCAGGTGCCTTCATCGGTGCGTTCATAATGCTCCGCTTAAGGAAGATCCCTTATTCCACATGTGCTGATTACTGCATCCCCTATATCCCCCTCGGCCAGGCCATCGGACGTTGGGGCAACTTCTTCAATCAGGAAGCATTCGGCACTACTACCAAGCTTCCCTGGGGTATGACGAGTGAGACGGTCCGCCGTTATCTTCAGGCTAACTGCCCTAATCTCAATCCCAACAGTCCCGTGCATCCCACATTCCTCTATGAATCCGTCTGGGATCTTATCATGTTCTTCATCCTTCTCAAGGTAAGGAAGCACAGCAAGCGTCCCTTTGAGACAACATGCGTATACATGATCGGCTACGGCTTCGTAAGATTCCTTATCGAAGGCCTCCGTACCGATTCCCTCTATATCGGTCATACCAATATCAGGACTTCACAGGCTCTTTCCATGATCCTCGTGTTCTTCGGCCTTATATATATCATCTATGTAAGATATAAGGAGAATGAGAGGGTCGCTCTTCCCGCTAAGTGCTTTGAGGCTGAGAACGCAAGAGCAGCTGCTGCGGTTGCCAAGGTCAATGAGACCGTAAAGGAAGAGGTCAAGTCCGCTGATGCTGATGTTGCAGCTTCTTCCGAAGAGGACAGTTCGGAGTCGTAAATGGCAGGGCAGAAGTCCGGTATAGAGAAACTTCGCGGAAGTGCATATATCAGATCCATCGACTACTATCTGGTAGTCCCGATCCTCCTTCTGACCATTATCGGACTCTTTGTGCTCAACAAGGTCCTTTCCGTCGGATTTGAGGCTTATCCGGGTAATTTCTACAGGCAGGTGGCCGCCGCGGTGCTCGGTATCTGTATCACGCTCTTTGTATGCGCCCTCGATACCCAGTTCCTTCGAATGATCGGCTGGGGCATATACGGCGTCGCGCTGTTCCTGCTCCTGCTGGTCCCTATAGATAACTTCGACCTTACCTGGAAGTGGGGTGCCGATTCATGGCTGAACCTTCCCGTTATCGGTACGTTCCAGCCGTCCGAGCTCGCCAAGATCGGACTCGTAATGGTAGCTTCCGAGATATTCGAGAAGATGGGGGAGAAGGAGTATTCGATCTTCAAGGGATTCGGACTCCTGGCTCTGGTATACGGACCTCCTATGCTGCTTATCCTTACACAGCCCGACTTCGGTACTGCGATGGTAATCATCTTCTCCTTCGTATGCGTAATGTTCGTATGGGGTGTTAAGTACAGATACTTCTTCCTCGCCATATCGTCAGTCATCGTTGTAGTCGTTCCTTTCGTATGGAAGTTCTACCTTGCCGATTATCAGAGAAAGAGGATCCTGTCCCTCGTATTCGAAGGCTCAGATCCCAAGTCCGAGTATAACCTGGTCCAGTCCAAGGCGGCTATCGCTTCCGGAGGCCTGGCGGGCAATCACACGGGAGTACTGGTCAAGGTTCCCGTTAAGGAGAGTGACTTCATATTCTCTGCCGTATCCGAGCATCTGGGATTTATCGGAACGACGGCAGTACTGATCCTGGCATTCTTCTTCCTCTGCAGATGTATGTTCGTGGCAAGCCATGCTTCACGTAAGGCTTTCTCGTATACGATCGTAGGACTGGCGGCTTCCTTCGCTTTCCACTTTATCGAGAATATGGGTATGTCCGTGGGACTTCTTCCCATTACGGGTATCCCGCTTCCTTTCCTGAGCCTTGGCGGAACGGCCATGCTGGTTAACTTCGTATCCTTCGGGATAATACTTAATATCTCCATGGAGAACAGACTTCGATGAGAACCCCGGCTTATGGGTCGGGTTTTCTTTTACGGCACTATTGAACATTGTATAGTAGTGTGCTATATTCACTATTAAAGAATACAAAGTACCGAAAGGAGGTATCCTATGAACAGCCAGTATAAGAAAGGCGTTCTTGATATGTGCGTTCTCGCCATCCTGGATAAGGGTGACAGCTACGGATATGATGTAGCAGACGCGCTGTCAGGCAAGATAGAGCTTGCAGACGGAACTGTATATCCGATACTTCGTAAGCTCGCGGCAGACGGCAGCGTTACGACGTATCTTCAGGAATCACAGAACGGGCCGCCCCGTAAGTACTATCATCTCACTCCGATCGGTAAGCACCGGCTGGAGTCGGATATGAAAGAATGGAAAGGGTTCGCAAGAGCCGTAGACGAGATCATAGGAGAGGAGGGACATTATGAACAGACAGGAATATCTGAAGAAGCTTGAGACCAGTCTTGGTTCGATGTCTTACAAGGAAGTCAAAGATATATTAGCTGAGATAGATTCACATTTTGCTGCCGGTATTGCCAAGGGCAAGTCGGAAGAAGAGCTCTCCAATGAACTCGGTTCTCCAGAATATCTCGCAAGGGCATATATGGAAGGCACTGAACTTCCCAAGGCTCTTCGCAAGACTCCCGAGATCAAGGAAGCAAAGAACGTTACGGATGATCACGTAGCCGAGAGGCTCTTTGTCATCTTCTTCAATCTTCTCGTGGCAGTACCTTTATGGTTCGCGCTCCTTTGTGCTCTCGTATCGGTAGCGATCATGGAGCTGGCTGTCATCGCAGGCCTTGTAGGACTCGTAGTAGCAGTGCCCTCCTTCGGTTCTTTTATCGGCGCAGGCGTAGCATTGTCCCTTGCGATCTTCTTCGCTATCATAGTGGTCGGCGTAGTGCTCTACTTCGGCATCAAGTATTTTGCCGTAGGTACGAAGCTCTATGTACGCTGGAATAAGAAGATCTGGAACAGCGGTTTCTGAGGAGGTGACAGATATGAAAAAAGGCGAGATCAGATTATTGATATTAGGGCTTGTATCTTTCTTCCTCACGGTCATCTGCAGCGTAGCGGCTGTCTGCCTCATGGTAGGCGCGGTTGCCAAGGAAGCCGATGAGAAGGATCTGGGCGGCAAGATCACCCGGGGTATACAGACTATGTCTGAGAAGATCATCGATGAGGACATCGATATAGAAACGGATATTTGACGATAACGGGATAGATATAGGAGTTAGGATGAAGCATATGTGAATGATAAGGCTGCATCCGGAGCCCGTCTCTCTGTGGAAGGAGAGGCGGGTTTTTCTATGCCTGCAAAAGAAATTGAGGCAATCGCCGAAAATAGTGCGAAAAATCCTAAAAAGCTCTTGATTAACCAATATGTTACAGATAAAATACAAACATGTGGTGAAAAGTGGAGTGCATTATCACATTGGTGGAGCAAAGTGGTATAAATTCCGACACACAAGATCAAGAGGGAGCAACGGGAGTTGGCTAGGGACACTAAGAAGATCGATGCTAAGGGAAGATTCTTTATTCCCGCAAAGCAGAAGGATGAGCTGGGATCAGAGCTGGTCGTAACGAACAGCCTTGATGTCGGCTATCTGTGTGTCTATTCCAAGGAGCATTTCGCAGGTATACGCGAGCAGCTCGGTAAGCTCAATTCCATGGATCCCAAGGTCAGAAGGATCAAGCGTGCGATCATAGGTGAGGCGCTTGACGTAAACGTGGATTCTCAGGGAAGGATCAGTGTTACCGCTGAGCTCTGGGAGAAGATCGGTGCTAATCCCGGTGATGAGATCTGCGTGTTCAACGATGAAGGTAAGCTCGACATCTGTACGAAGACCTTCTATGAGAACGAAGACCACGATATCGGTTCTATCGAGGGTCTTGAGACTAACTATTATGTGGAGGGACTGTAATATGTCGGATAATGATTTTGAGCATGTTCCGGTCCTGTTCAACGAGTGTATGGAGAGCCTGGCTATCAAGCCGGACGGTATATATGTAGACTGCACTGCAGGCGGCGGAGGCCACAGCAGAGGCATCCTGGAGAGATTGTCCGATAAGGGTACGCTCATCTCCCTTGATAAGGATGACAGTGCACTTCGCACTTGCCTTATGAGTTCAAGGAACTACGAAGGCAAGAACTGGGTGATCGTTAAGTCCGATTTCTCCGATATCGATCACGTTATCGGAAGCATGAAGATCGGTCCCGTAGACGGCATACTCGCCGACCTCGGCGTATCTTCCCACCAGATAGATACACCCGAGAGAGGATTCTCTTATGTCAACGACGGTCCTCTCGATATGAGGATGGACGAGCAGCAGATACTTACGGCAGCTACTGTAGTCAACTCCTACTCGGAGCAGGATCTCGAGAGGATATTCAGGGATTACGGTGAGGAGAGGTTCTCCGGAAGGATCGCTTCATGCATCGTAAGAGACCGTAAGACGAATCCTTTTGTCAGGACCAGACAGCTGGCTGACAAGATAACGGAATATATGCCCGCACAGGGCAGGAACGAGGATCAGCATCCCGCAAGGAGATGCTTCCAGGCACTTCGCATCGAGGTCAACCATGAGCTGAGCTCCGTAGAGAAGCTCCTCCAGGACGGTCCCAGATGCTTAAAGCCCGGAGGAAGGATGGCAGTTATATCCTTCCACTCACTTGAGGACAGGCTCGTTAAGGAGGCATTCAGGAAGCTGGAGTCCCCCTGCACATGTCCCAGGGATTTCCCGGTATGTATGTGCGGCAAGAAGTCGCTGGGCACGGTGATCACCAAGAAGCCCATAACGGCAAGTGAAGATGAGATAAAGACCAATTCGAGGGCACATTGCTGTAAGCTCCGTGTCTTCGAGAGAAACAATGTATATGAGAGATGATCGGAAGTAAACGCGGGGGTACATGAAGATGGCTGTTAATGATAATGTGGTATTGAGAGGGAACAAGACATTCTACACGGTGGTGGAAGATCCTACCGCGACTGAAGCTGTCCTTAATCTGTCAGACCATCATTTCGATACATCCGTCGATGAGGATGCACAGCTCGAGTCCAAGCTCGCAAAGAAGAAGATAAGAAAGGCCACAAGGCACAGGTTCTTTGAAGCTACAATGTGCATCGGCCTCATCGTCCTCGTAGGATTCTTCGTACTTCTCCTTATCTTCCCTCAGATGGAGCTCTCCGAGATGGCAAGGGATAATTCCGACCTGAAGGATGAGATCTCCGTACTTCGCAAGAACATCCTCGATTCCGAAGAAGACGTCAACGGTATCACGGATATGGATACCATTAGAGCCCAGGCTCTCGCGCTCGGTATGCAGGATCCCAACGCCAATCAGGTGGTCACGATCCCCATGCCCAACGGTGACAAGCTCACGACAGTCGTAGTCTACGACGAGTACGGCATCAGTGAGGACGCTTATGACCGCGCCATCTCCAATCTGGAAGATTACTATATAGGAAATCCGGAATGATGCGATATAATTGATGTTATGAGTGACAAGAGTTGGTATTCAAAGAACAGACAGAACATTCCGATGTGGCTTACCATCGGAGTTTTTGCTGTATGCGGCATATTTTGCCTTTATCTTATCGGTAATCTCTATGTGACTACCGTTATCCATTATGAGGAATATGCCAGAGCCGCCGCTTCCGATCAGTGGAAGCTCATGTCCTATTCATCCGGACGAGGCATGATATATGACATCAACGGCAATCCCCTGGCATCCAATACATACGACTACACAGTAGTATGTTCTCCCAATTCCCTGGCAAGGAGCGATAACTTCGACAGGGAGCTCGTTATCTCCAATATATCCCAGATACTCGAGATGGACAGGGAGAAATTGGAGGGGATCATCCCCGTAGACCCTAACGATGCGAGCGATCCCCGCAATGCGGTCATGGGCTGTGATATCAAGAAGAACGTATCGGTAGAGGTCAAGGAACAGCTCGAGCTCTTCCTCAGTGAGAACGACATCGACGGCGTCGGCTTCGTAGCAGTGCCCCAGAGATACTATAACTACGGCTCTTTGTGTCCGCAGGTAATAGGCTACGCTACCAATGACGGCGTGAACCTTGTAGGAAGAGACGGTCTCGAGTATTACTACAATGACCTCCTGTCCGGTTATAACGGATACAGATATTCGGAGGTAGACTCCAGGACTGACGGTGTTCTTCCTTATTCCGAGGCTACTACAATAAATGCCGTAGACGGTTACAATATCGTTCTCAATATCGACGTAAATATCCAGAGGATAGCAGAGGAGGCGTGCAGGAGCGCATACGATCAGTACCAGCCCAGGGGCGGTGTATCCTGTATCGTAATGCAGCCTTATACGGGTGCGGTCCTTGCCATGGTATCGCTTCCCGATTACGACCTTAACGATCCTTACGGTGCGCCCTACGGCATGGATCCCGCAGAATGGGCTCTGATGTCCGAGGATGACCAGCTCAATTATCTCTGGACCAATGTATGGAGGAACAGGTGCATCCAGGATACATACGAGCCCGGTTCCACATTCAAGGCTCTGACTACTGCCATCGCATTCGAAGAGAATTACTGTAATGAGAATACACAGTTCTCGGATGAGCCTCTTCCCGCAGGTGATTTTGAGATCTCCTGCTGGATGCAGAAGCAGAACAACTGCAACCACGGAATGGAGACATTGCAGGAGGCGTTCGAGAATTCCTGTAACCCCGTATTCGCGCAGGTTGCCCAGGATATCGGCATCGCCACATACTACAGATATGTTCATACATTCGGATTCTACGAGGTAACCGGTATCGACCTTCCCGGTGAAGCTATCGGTATCTTCCATGAGAATCCCAATATCGTCGACCTGTCCTGTCTCTCATTCGGTGAGTCTGCGACGGTCACGCCTATCCAGCTGATCAACTCATACTGCGCCATCATCAACGGCGGTAACCTCATGGTTCCTCACCTTGTGAGATACATAACCGATTCGGACGGTAATATCATTGATGAGATCGAGCCCGAGGTAATAAGGTCCGTATTCTCAGAGAGCACATCCGAGCGAGTCCGCCGCCTGATGGCTGCCGTTGTCGAATCAGGTACCGGTTCCGCAGGTAGGGTTCCCGGATACTCAGTAGCCGGTAAGACATCAACATCTACCATCGATGTCGGCGAGGAGAAGGGTATGCACGTTCTCTCGGTCTCCTGCTTTGCTCCTACGGACAATCCCGAGATCGCAGTACTCGTAGTACTTAACAGACCCGAGGACAGATCGGTAGGTTCATCTGCTACTGCTGCCATCGCGGCAAGGATAGTCGAAGGAACGCTCTCCTATATGGGCGTCCCTAGGATCCTTACTGCCGAGGATTACCATAACCTCAGGATAACCAACTGGGTACAGCCCGTAGCGGGAATGACGGCAGGTGAGGCCAGCCGTGCTCTCAGTACATACGGTATCTCCACTATCTACGGTGCTCCCGGAATGACAGCCGATACCATCGTCGGATATACATATCCCGGAACTGACGCTCAGCTTACAGATACCGGAATAGTAATGCTCTATCCTGAGACGAATGCCGACGGTACAGAGGTACAACCGCTCAGCAGTACGGTCCCTGACCTTCGCGGTAAGAGCGGTATCGAGTGTATAGAGGCATTAAGGGACGCTAATCTCAACTGTCGCCTGGAGGGTGAAGACGAGGATTGTACCGGTATCTGTACCGGCCAGAGCGAAGCCGCGGGCTCGGTAGTATTCTCCGGTACGATCGTATATGTCACTATGGAGTCTACCGAAGCAGATGTCGAGGAGACTGATCCCGAGGACGATCTTACGGGTGAGGACGGCGTAGTAATGACTGAACCCGAGGAGGGGGAAGTACCTGAAGATTATGACAGCACGACCACTTCAGAAGGGTAATGGGGGTTCCTTTCTGATATCGATCGGCTTGTGCTATTATATATAACTATAAAATTTGAAGCGGAAGTTGGACGGTTATGTCGATAATATTATCAACATTGTTGCAGGGGCTGGATTATACCCTGCTGACTGGGGATCTTAAGAGCAGGATCACGTCTGTCGAATATGATTCCCGTAAGGTAGAGAAGTCAGGACTGTTCGTCGCGATAAAGGGTTTTACATCCGACGGACATGAGTACATAAAGAAGGCATTGGACAGCGGTGCAGGCTGCATAGTGGCAGATAAGGACCGCGATATACTGAGCGACGATGAGCTCATCGAGATCGCTTCCTCTTACGATGCCGCTGTCGTCACCACGGCTGATACGCGTAAGGCGATCGCAGTGCTCTCTGCCAATTTCTATGAGCATCCCGAGGACAGGCTCGACCTGGTAGGAGTTACGGGTACCAAGGGTAAGACCACGGTCACCTTCATGATCCACGATATCCTGAAGAGAGACGATCACGGAACGGGTCTTATCGGCACGGTATGTAATCTGGTAGGTGATGAGAAGCGCAAGGCTTCCCATACTACACCGGAGTCTCATGAGATATACGAATTCCTGGAGGAGATCGCCAGGAAGAACTTTGACAGCTGTGTCATGGAAGTATCCTCACAGGGCTTGAAGCTCGACCGAGTCTACGGTCTCAAGTTCGACGTAGGATGCTTTACCAATCTGTACGAGGACCATATCGCACCCAATGAGCATCCCGATATGGAGGACTACTTAAGCTGCAAGCTCAAGATCTTCGATTCATCCGCCATCGGCGTAGTGAACAGGGACTGCGACGTCGCCGACAGGGTGCTTGAATACGCGACATCGAGATGCAGGGTCTATACATACGGTCTTACACCTGACAGCGACTGCTATGCTACGGATATAAGGACCGTAAGAAGAGGTTCTGCCACGGGAACCGAGTTCAATGTGGTAAGCCCCTGGTACGAGGGTACCATGTTCGTATCCCTCCCCGGTAAGTTCAATGTATATAATGCCCTCTGCGCCATCTGCGTAGCAGGTATCCTCAAGGTAAGCTATTCCAAGGTCAAGACGGCCCTGAGCAGGGTCAAGGTCCCGGGAAGGCTCCAGGCTGTCGATAACGAGCTCGGAGTCAATGTACTGGTCGACTATGCCCATAACGCGGCAAGCCTTGAGAACGTACTTCAGACATTAAGGGAATATACCCCCGGAAGGATCATCACGGTATTCGGCTGCGGCGGCAACCGATCCACTACAAGAAGGTTCGAGATGGGTGAAGTATCTGGCAAGATGTCAGACTATACGATAATCACTTCGGATAATCCCAGGCAGGAAGAGCCTTCGGCGATCATCGCCAATATCGTTACCGGTATGGAGAAGACAGACGGTAAGTACGAGACGGAGATCGACAGGAGGACTGCGATATTCAAGGCCATAGATATGGCATCTGAAGGAGATACAGTCCTTATCGCAGGCAAGGGCCACGAGGATTATCAGATCTTTGCCGACAGGACCATACATTTTGACGATTCCGAAGTCGCCTTTGAAGCCGTAAGGGAAGCGGAGGCGAAGAGACGATGAGGAAGATGATGTCCCTCGAGGAAGTATCTAACGCGGTAAGCGGAAAGATAGTAAATAAGAGCCTGAACGGATATGAGCCCATCTGTATCTCCGGCGTATCCAAGGATACCAGGACGATAGAGGAAGGCAATATCTATGTAGCCATAGACGGCGAGAGGTTCAAGGGTCACGACTTTACCCAGCAGGCCATAGACAGCGGTGCTTCATGCGTCCTCGTAAACGATCCCGACAAGATACCCCAGGGTGCCGTCGGAGTCGTAGCGGAAGATACTGTACGTGCATTAGGAGACCTGGCGAGAGCTTACCGCTTTAAGCTGGGTGCAAAGGTTATCTGCGTTACGGGTTCGGTAGGCAAGACATCCACAAGGGAGATGATAGCCTGTGCGCTCTCCTCTTCTTTCAGTGTATTTTCCACGAAGCGCAATGAGAATAACGAGATAGGACTTCCCATGACGATATTATCGGCACCGGAAGACACTGAGGTGCTCGTTCTGGAGCTCGGCATGAGGCTTCGCGGTGAGATATCCTATCTGACGAACGTGGCATGCCCCGATATAGCAGTGATAACCAATGTAGGTTATTCCCACATAGAGAGGCTCGGATCTCAGCAGGAGATACTCCTTGCCAAGAGCGAGATCACGGAAGGCCTTACGGAGGGCGGTATCCTTGCCGTAAATGCGGACGATAAGCTTCTCTTCGACTACTCCAGGAACAATATCCACATCGGCAACGGCCTTGTGGGGATAAGGGTCGTCACGGATCCGTCCAAGGCTTCCGGGGAAGTCATGAACTGTCCTCTCATGGTAAGCGCATACGACGTGGACTTCGAGGACGGATGTAAGTTCAGGATGGATATAACAGGTGCCGACAAAGAGGAGATGAAGGTAAGTCTCAGCCTCAACGGCATACATAATGTCCGAAATGCACTCTTTGCACTTCTGTGCGCTCATCTTACGGGAGCGGATATGGCAAAGGCGGCAGCATCACTTTCTTCCTATGAGCAGATGAACGGCAGGGGAAAGACGACGGATGCCAACGGCATGAGGATAATAAACGACGCTTATAATGCTTCTCCCGAGTCCATGAAGGCCGCTTTCGCGAACCTTGACATACTCGGCAAGGGAAGAAGGAAGATAGCCGTATTAGGCGGAATGCTCGAGCTCGGAGATTATGCTCCCATGCTCCACGAGCAGGTCGGCAGGGATTGCGGCTCATATGCATTTGATAAGATATTCGTGACAGGCGACAACAGGGACGACTTCGTAAGAGGCCTTCTTGCCGTAAGGAGCGATGCGGATCTTACCCTCTGTGAAGACACGGAAGACGTAAGGGAGAAGGTGTCAGGCTATGCACGCGAGGGGGACTGTATCCTCTTCAAGGCATCCAATGCATTCGGTTTTGAGAAGCTCGCTTCAGAGATGTCACGGGAGAAGGATATTTGATGAGCGACAGGAACGGAAGACATCCAAACGGTCAGGGAAGACCTCAGAGAAGACCTGAAGGCAGGCCCCAGGGCAAGCCTGAAGCAAATGAGGCAAGAAGGCAGGAGCCTTCCCGTTCGGGTGCGCCCTGCAATGAGAGAGTAAGGAATTCCGATAAGCCTCATGAGAGGAAGGATGCGGCTCCCGTCGGGAAGCAGCATCAGCATAAGCCTGTGCACAAGGCTGAGCACGAGGAGAAGAACGAAGTATTAAAGCAGCTCCTTGATACGGAGATCACCGAGATACAGTACGATACGGACTATCTCTCTTCGATAATCAACGAAGAGCCGGTCAATACGCCCCGTAAGAAGCATAACTATCCGGAAGTTAGAAGAAGCAACATCCCGATGATACTGATGCTCTTCATCATCGTGGTATTCGGTCTTGTAGTCCTCTATTCGGTATCGGGTCCCCAGGGCTATGCGATGCCTAATGACAAGAGTTCCACATACTATCTCAGGAGGCAGCTCCTCTATACCGTTATCGGTATGGCCATGTGCCTTACGGCATCCTTTATCCCCGTAAAGTTCTTTAACAGGCCTATCGTATGGAGCATGCTCTATACCGTGAGCCTTGTATCGCTGATACTTACCAAGGTCGCAGGATACAGCTTGAACGGTGCTAAGCGATGGATCAAGATCGGAGGATTTACTTTTCAGACTTCCGAGATGGTAAAGGTAGCACTGGTCATTGCCCTTGCCGGATACAGGTCATGGGTCCTCGACCAGAGATCCAAAGGAAGGCTCAAGGCCAAGGATCCCAAGTCCCAGAGGATGACGGACGCCTTCTTTGACTTCATCATCCCCGTCGGCGGTGCGATCCTCTGCGATATCTTCATTGCCATACAGCCCCATACATCCTGTGCCCTTATCGTGGCATTCATCGTATTTATGTGTACTCTGAACTCGGGTGTAGGTCTGCGTTCCTGGTTCTGGGGAGGACTTGTTATCGGATTGTTCGCGGTCGCGGGTCTCGTTCTGCTCTTCACGGTCAATCCCAATTATGTAAAGAAGAACTTCGCTCACGTATTCCAGAGGTTCGAGATCTATGAGGCTACCCACGGTGACGAGAATGCCGATGTCACGTCGGATGAGACCAGACAGGTAGATAATGCCCATAACGCCCTTGGTTCCGGCGGAATGTGGGGCGTAGGACTCGGCAATTCACGTGCCAAGTATGACTACGTATCCGAGCCCCAGAACGACTATATCTTCTCTATCTATGTAGAAGAGACGGGCTTTGTGGGAGGAATGCTTCTGATACTGATGTATCTTGTCATGTTCTGCATGTGCTTCATGGTCATAATGAGGGCGGACTCTGTCTTCTCGAGGATGATAGCCACCGGCTGTACGTCCATAATAATGATACAGGTAATACTTAATATATCGGTTGAGCTCCAGGTAATACCCTCTACGGGCGTTACGCTTCCTTTCGTAAGTTACGGCGGTACCGCACAGATATTCCTTCTGACTGCTTATGGTATGATACTCAGTGTGTCCAGAAGCGGTACTGCTCCTGCACGCAAGAAGGAGGTTACCGATGGAACATAGGTTCATCGTTACGGGCGGAGGAACATCCGGCCATATCAATCCTGCGATAACTATCGCAGATGCACTCTGTGCTCATTACATGTCCCTGGGGGACAGCTGCAAGATAATATTCACGGGACGTAAGGAAGGCCTTGAAGGCGAGCTGGTACCCAAGGCGGGATATGAGATGCGCTATATCGAGGCGAAGCCTTTCCCTATGCGTCCTACTCCCAAGATGGTCAAGGCTTTGAAGGCCCTTAATACCGGAAGAAAGCAGTGTTCTAAGATAATCGACGAGTTCAAGCCGGATGCCGTTATCGGGACCGGCGGTTATGTGTGTGCGCCTCTTCTGCTGGAAGCACAGAAGAAGGGTATACCCACGATAGTACACGAATCCAATGCCTTCCCGGGAAGAGCCAACAGGATGCTCGGCAAGAAGGCATCCCTTGTCCTTACCGGATTCCCCGATCAGGAGGAAGTCTTCAAGGGTGCGGGCAAGGTAGTATGTACGGGTAATCCCATAAGGAGCCGCATGATCGGCGTCACTTACGAAGACGGCAGGAGGGAGCTTGATATACCCGAGGATCAGAAGGTGGTCTTTGCGATGGGCGGAAGCCTCGGAGCCAAGACGATAAACGACTTTATCCTCGATTGTGCAAAGGATCCCATGTTCTCGGATACGAGATTTATCCTCAGCAGCGGTAAGCAGCAGTCGGATAAGCTCGATGCGGGAGATATCCCTTCCAATCTCGAGATAATGACCTATATCGACAGGCCCGAGTTCTATCTCGCCGGCGCGGACGTATCAGTCACAAGGGCGGGAGCCGTCACATGTGCGGAGACGGCTGCCATAGGATCCTGCTCGATATTTGTGCCCTATCCCCATGCGGCACATGACCATCAGACATATAATGCTTCCGCCTTCGAGAAGAAGGGCGGATGCCTCCTCATGTCAGATGCGGATGTTGCTTCGGGACTTCTGAAGCCCGAGCTCCGTAAGCTCCTGGACGATAAGGACAGAAGGGATGAGATGAGGCGTAATGCGAAGAAGCTGGCAGTCCTTGACTGCGATAAGCGGATCTGCGACTGCATCGATTCGGTGATCAGAGGATGAATGACGACGAGCTCGACAAGCTCTTCGATGTAGACGAAGAGCCCGATAAGGAAGACGAAGCCGCTGCAAAGGAAGCAGAGGCTCATGTCGACGAGCCCGAAGAAGAAATCACCATAGAAGAAGATAAGTCCGAGAGTATATCGGAAGATGATTTCAAGGACGATCCCGAAGAGATAAAGCGCAGGAAGAAGGAAGAAGAGAAGAGACAGAAGGCTAAGCAGAGGGCACAGGCTATCCTTGCCGCGGAGAAGTATTTCGAAGAGACAAGGAAGAAGAAGCTCGAAGAGAGGATGAAGAAGAGAGAGGCAAGGCTACTTGCGAAGAAGGATCTTCCTCCCCTCAAGGACAGGACTTTCCTTGAAGATTTCCCGCTGTCCTTCAGGCAGACGATGGCTGCCCTTATCGGTATCACCGTACTGACGATATTCCTTATGCTGGCATTCCATCCCATGTTCAGGATCGCGAAGATAAACGTCGAGGGCAACTATGCCCTTACCGACGATGAGGTCATCGCGGCTACCGGCCTTGACTACCATGACCATATCATCAAGGTGCTCGGTGTCAACTCGAGCGAGATCATGGCTTCTAATCCCTATATAAGCAGGATCAGCGTCAGTATCGATTTTCCTTCCGGAATAGAAATCAAGATAGAAGAAAGAAGGAAGATAGCCTACGTCAAGTATGCCGACGGCTATTTTGCCATAGACAGCGAAGGAACTGTGCTGGAACTGTCCTCCGTAGACAGCGAGGATGCCCATCCTCTTCTCTGCGGACTCGATATCGATAATGTCGTTCTCGGACAGAAGGTGGATATCGCGGGTAATACCAGGTTTCAGAAGCTGGTCATAGTCCTCGGTGCTGCTCTCGAAGCAGATCAGAACGGAGATGATCCGAACTACAGTTTCTTTGAGAACGTGCAGGAGATAAGGATACTTCCCAGCGGTATGATCTTCATGACCATAACGCTTCCCAACGGCTCCACTCTTCAGGTCAAGTTCTCCGAGATAGACTCCATATCGGACGATATGCACTGGATAGTATTCGTCATCGAGGAAGGCAAGCTGAACGATCTTCCCGACGGCGTCCTGGACATGACAGGAGATCAGCCGATATACAGTGAATACGATTATTGACGGGCTTCGCGCAAATCGTCTCGAAACCGTAATATAATTGCCATCTAACAATTTGCATTAATTAGAAAAAAAGTTTAACATCATTACGGACAACTGTAACTTTTGTATTGAAGACATACAATATTTAGGTTAAAATTCTTATTGTTGTACTATATATAGCTACTAATTGACTGGAGGATTCTGAGATGTCTGATAATAAACGAGGTTTTGTTTTGGACGAAGAACATTTTGCAACCATTAAGGTTAT
>JAEEGL014758626.1_pt1 | contig 17035 bp, 10 predicted proteins | sample 9134231 | NCBI WGS metagenome assembly JAEEGL01 (sample SAMN16246548, study PRJNA631951) | gut metagenome | biome: gut microbiome; feature: rumen; material: fiber-attached | host: Bos | place: Iran: Karaj | collected 2018-10
GGCGTACCTGGTAGTGGACGGCGACACGATGACTACCTTCAATCCGACCAAGACGGATTATACGCTCAATGTTCCTTCTTCGCGCCGCAACCTGCCTGACCTGAAGCCGATACCCGGTTCATCGCTCCAGAAAGTGACGACCGTGTTCAACGCTGCCGATACGACCATGACCGTTACTGTCACGCCGGAGAAGGGTGAGGCTACCGTTTATACGATCAAGTTCAATACCGTCTATAGCGATGACGTGACCCTGAAAGCCATCACCGCCGAGGGCCTGAGCTTCGATCCGGACACCAAGGAGTACGAGCTGACGGGCACCCGCCTGCCGCTCATCTCGTTCGAGAAGCAGTCCGACCTGCAGACCGTTACGCTTAACAACGGCGTGCTGACCGTCGTAGCCGAGAACGGCGTGACCACCGGCACTTATACCATCACTTGTGTCGCTCCGGCGGTAACGCCTTCGGGTGTGATTGCCGAGTTCGAGCAGAAAGGTAATATCCTTACCGACCTCGGTGGTACCACCTACAGCAAGGAGGCCGCCAAGCCGACCGATTATATCTCGTTCAACCGCGAGCAGGCATCCGATTCGGTCATCTTCGTGCAAGACCCGGCGAAGATGACGTGGTCCGTTCCGACCACCGGCAAGGTCTATAGCTGGAACTATCCGACTGACCTTTCGACGAACGCTGACCTGGCTGCCATCCTCATTGACGGCAATAATTACGATGAGTTCATGCCGAGCGAGTTGAGTTACGAAATGACTTCTGACTCGACGATGGTCATTGTGACCGTGCCGGCAGAAGAGACCCAGACGCTCACCACAACCCTCGAGCTCGTGGATGGCGGTGTGCTCTATTCGACCACCGTACAGCCGCAGAGCGGTGCCTCCAAGACCTACAAGGTCAAGGTGACCCGTCCGATGGACGGCACGGCTACCCTCAACGGCATCCTGCTCGACAGCGTGCTGATTGACGGTTTCGCTTCGGATAAGTTCAACTATACCTATACGCTGGCAGCGCCTGCCGGAGCGAAGACGGAGCAGCCCAAGGTACCGAATATCACCTATGTAGTCGGTCATCCGGGTCAGAAAGTGACGATCGTGCCGGGCGAACTGAACGGCGACGAGACCACCTTCACCGTCAAGAGTGAGGACGGCAACGCGATCGAGAACTACTACCTGAATATCAAAGCAGAGAAGAGTCACTGCTCCGACCTGACGGGCATCACCGTCAATGGTGTGGCACTGGATCACTTCGAGCCGGGACGTCACCATTACTCCGTTTCGCTGGCTACCAACAGCATCGAGATGGACTATACCTCGGACGACCGCTTCCAGACCGTAACGACCCAGATCGTGACCGTCAAGGCGGATCATGAGTATCACTATACGCTGCACGTTGTCGCTGAGGACGGTACGTCTTCGGATTACCTCGTGGAGGTCTATGTGGAGAACCAGTCCAATGATGCGCAGCTGGCGAACATACTGCTCAACAACCGCTCGATGGACAAGTTCGAACCGCTCTACAACAGCGACATCTTCTTCGACGGCGGTAACAATAACTACGAGCTCAAACTGCCGGCAACTTCCAAAATGCCGGAGGTAAGCGCCCAGCTCAAGATGGACGGTCAGAAAGTGGACATCGAGCACCGTCGTGACGAGCAGCTCAATATCGATTCGATCCTGCTGCACGTGACGGCCGTTGACGGTCTGACGCTTAATACCTACGTACTGCGCTTCATCCGTCCGCTGTCCGCCAACTCGCAGTTGAGCATGATCGAGATCAATAACGAGCCGATCGCCACCTTCTCGCCGACCACGTATTTCTATACGTACGACATGAGTTCGAGCGAATCGACTCCGCGTATCACCGTCGAGACCGCCGATGAGTTCGCGACCGCTGCCGAGCCGGACTACTCGCAGGAAGGACGCGTGACCATCACCGTTTATGCGCAGGACTATTCCACCGACCCGAACCACAAGTCCGTTTATACGATCGCCATCAACGTCAAGAAATCCGACGTGGCAACGCTGGATATGTTGTACGAAGGACGTGACTCGCTGCCGGGCTTTGAACCGAATAAGTTCTACTATGCGTACGAACTGGAGGCACACGAGACCTTCCCCGACTTGAGCTGGCAGGATCCGGACAATTACCCGACCGTTTCGCCGATTGACACGGTAGAGTACGATCCGGTGGCACAGAAACTGGTACGCCAGATCAAAGTGACCGCCGAAGATACGACCGTTTCGAACACCTACACGATCGCCTATACGATCAAGAAATCGGATGTGGATACGCTGCAGATGATCTTCGTGGGCAGCAAGCCGCTGCCGGGCTTCAAGGCGGACATACTTGAATACGAGTACAAACTGACCGCTGCCGAGGTAGTGACGCTGGATGGCGAACTGCCGGTCATCGACCCGATCCCGGGCGAGGAGGGCAAGCAGGTGATCAATACCCTGCAGGTTCGTGACAACTACGGCGTGAAGACCGTCGGTTACAAGCATGTCATCACCGTCACGGCGGCAGCCGGCAACTCGCGTACCTATACGATCCATTATCCGCGTGAGCTGTCCGACGACGCTACGCTCAAGATGATCTTCATCGACGAGAGCCCGATGCCTAATTTCGACGCCGAGCGTAACAGTTACAAGATCGAACTGGACTACGGTGTGCCGGTACCGAACATCACGGAGGCCACCAAAGACTTCCAGACCGTCAAGCACCGTCAGAGCGGTGATACCGTGGAGGTGATCGTGACCGCTGAGCTGGATACCATCCAGAATATTTACACGATCGTCTTCGAGCGCCGCAAGTCGAACATCACCACGCTGCGTAACATTATCCTCATGGACAAGGAGCAGAAACAGCTGCCGTACGACCGCTTCGCCTTCCAGTCCAAGGAGTACGAATATACCGTCGTCATGCCGTACGATCCTCAGGCAACCGAAGACGTACTACCGTCGATGACCATCGAGAAAGCCGACAGCCTGCAGACCGTGCAGATCAGCCAGCAGCAGGTATCGAAGAACGAGATACAGGTCATCGTGCATGTCATTGCGCCGAACGGCGAGGACGAGGGCGAGTACCTGCTGCTCTTCCGCTTCATGCGCAACGATGACGCCCTGCTGACCGGCATCAACATCGCCCTGACAGACTCCACTTCGACACCGATCAAGGGCTTCAAGAGCACGACCTATAACTATACCTACGTACACCCGTACGGCTCTGACAGCTCGCAGTTCATCAGTGCGGCGAACGTGAAGAGCATGATCTCGTACGTCAAGAGCGACCCGCTGGCTACCGATACCATGTATGTGGAAGAGAACGGTACCATCCGTATCGTTGTGACGGCACAGGACGAGAAGACGCAGAATACCTATTCGATCCTGCAGACCATCGGCAAGGATACCGTCAACCTCATCAAGATGATCTATCTGGATGATGTCGAGTACGCAGACTTCAAGCCCGAACAGACCTTCTATGTCTTTAAGCTGCGTAACGGATCCGGTTCGTGCCCGACCATCAAGGCGATCCCGATGTCCGAGAACGCCGAGATCTCCATCACGGAGATGCCGGTGAACGACACCACGGTCATCTACTGTACGGCGCAGGACGGCTCTGACCGCATCTATAAGATCTTCTTCGAGGAGTCGAGCGTCAACGACGGTCTGTCGGCTTCAGAGAACGATGTGTTCATCCGCCGCGTGCCGGGTGCTTACCAGCTCTTTGTAGCCACCATCCGTAAGGACGTCACCTTCGTGTTGTACGACCAGTACGGACATATGGTATATTACCAGCAGATCCCGGATGCCGAACCGAACGCGATCAACGTGGCGCAAGACGGATTCGAGAAAGACGTGCTGCTCAATGTGGATGTGGCTCCGGAAGCCGGTGTGCTGATTGATATTATCCCCGGACAGATATACTTCTACTCCTTCGTCAAGGGAACGTCTGCGAAGATCATCAAGTCCGGCAAAATAATGGCATTATGAAAAAACTGATAGACCAGATAGGCAATACACCGCTTATCGAACTGGCGGGATTGGAAGGACAACAGGCTCGACTGTTGGTCAAGCTGGAGTCCTTCAACCCCGGCGGCAGTGTCAAGGACCGCGTGGCACTGGCGATGATCGAAGACGCGGAGAGTAAAGGACTGCTTCAAGCAGGCGCAACGATCATTGAACCCACCAGCGGCAATACCGGTGTCGGTCTGGCGTGGGTGGGTGTAGCCAAAGGCTACAAGGTCATCCTCACGATGCCGGACTCGATGTCCGTCGAGCGCCGCAATCTGCTCGCAGCCTACGGTGCGCAGCTTGAGCTGACGCCCGGTGCCGAAGGCATGAAAGGGGCGATCTCGCGTGCTGAGCAGTTACGTGATGCCACGCCCGGAGCACTCATCCTCGGCCAGTTCACCAATCCTGCCAATCCTGCCGTTCACGAACGTACGACCGGCGAAGAGATATGGAGGGACACCGACGGTGCCGTCGATCTGTTCGTTGCCGGAGTAGGCACGGGCGGAACGGTGAGCGGAGTAGGGCGTGCCCTTAAGCGCCACAAACCCTCGGTGCGTATCGTGGCGGTCGAACCCGCTTCGTCGCCGGTACTCTCCGAAGGACGTGCCGGCAAGCATAAGATACAGGGCATCGGTGCCGGTTTCGTGCCGGCGACCTACGATGCGTCGGTCATTGACGAGGTGCGTACCTGCACGGACGAGGACGCCTATGCGGCGGCGCGCCGGCTCTCCCGCGAGCACGGACTGCTGGTCGGCATCTCTTCCGGTGCAGCCTTCCATACCGCCTATGCGCTTGCATGCCTGCCGGAGAACGCCGGCAAAACGATTGTGGCACTCCTCCCCGATACGGGAGAAAGATACTTGTCCGTACTATGATTTCTGTCCCTTCCCATATTGAACTGGAGAAGATCATGCGGCTCGTCCGCTCGATCGTCTTTCCGGAGTATTATCCGAACCGCATGTATTCGGAGCAGATCCTCCGTGGTTTGCTGTACTCGCAGCTATCAACGGTGCTGTGCAGCGACTGTAACGGTGCGTCGGACGACTGTATCGGCCGTATAGCCGATGCCTTCGTGTCGTCCCTGCCGGAGATCAAGCGCCTGTTGCTGACGGATGTGCAGGCGGCCTTGCATAACGATCCGGCGGTGACGGACGCAGCGGAGGTCATCCTCTGCTATCCGTTCGTCACGGCGATGTTGCATCATCGTACTGCCCACTGCCTGCTGCGGCTCGGCGTACCGCTCCTGCCGCGTATGCTGTCCGAGATGGCGCATAGCGAAACGGGTATCGACATCCACCCGGCAGCCACCATCGGCGAGTATTTCTGCATCGATCACGGTACGGGTGTGGTGGTCGGCGAGACCTCGGTCATCGGCAATCATGTGATGCTCTATCAGGGCGTGACCCTCGGTGCACGCAATTTCACGTACGACGCCGACGGTCATCCGCTCAATCTGCCGCGTCACCCGATCCTCGAGGACCACGTGACCGTCTATTCGAATACCTCCATCCTCGGCCGCGTCACCATCGGGCATGACACCGTCATCGGCGGTAACGTCTGGCTCACGCATGACGTGCCTGCCCACTCGCGCATCGTGCAGCAGAAAGCGGTGCAGGCACCCTATTTTGCTGACGGAGAAGGCATATAATCGAGAAAAAACGTCCATTCGGGCGTTTTTTTTTGCATATGTCAGAAAAAAGTTGTACCTTTGCAGCCGAAAGTGAAAACCATGGAATAACACGTACTGAATGATCGGCATTTTCAACGATAATTTTCCTCCTATATTAGACGGAGTAGGCATGACGGCGCAGAACTACGCCTATTGGCTGCATGAGAAAGGCTGTGACGTCCGCGTCATTACGCCCTATGCGCCGCATGCTGATGCTGTCATCCAGGCTGCGCCGTATCCCATTAACCGCTATATCTCCGTGCCTATTCCTTTCCGTGCGCCCTACCGCTACGGACTGCCTTATCTCGACCCGGCGTTCCTGCGCAACTGGCGGAAGATGCAGTTCGAGCTCGTGCATGCCCATTGTCCGTTCACGACCGGCGATCTGGCGTACTCGGCGGCACGCAGACAGGACATACCGATGGTGGCGACTTTCCATTCCAAGTACCGTCAGGATTTTGAGCACAATGTGTCCAATCCGAAGATCGTGGACTGGATGGTACGGCATATCATCCGTTTCTTCGAGAAAGCGGACGAGGTGTGGATCCCGCTGCCGGCGGTCGAAGAGACCCTGCGCGAGTATGGGTATAAAGGGCACGTGGAGGTCGTGGAGAACGGCAATGATTTCTATACGCCGAAGGCGATGATCGAAGCGATGCGGAAGGAGATGCGTGAGGAGTTGGGTCTGCTGCCCGATGAGACCATGCTGCTCTTCGTCGGTCAGCATACATGGGAGAAGAACATCGGTTTCATCCTCGACTCGCTCGCGCTGATCAAGGACAAACCTTTCCATCTCTTTATGGTCGGTACGGGCTATGCGGTACGCGAGATACGTCATCGCATCAAGCAGTTGGGGCTGTCGAACAGCGTGACCCTGCTCGGTAATATCCATGACCGCGAACGTCTCAAACGCATCTATGCGGCAGCGGATCTGTTCATCTTCCCTTCGCTCTATGACACCTGCGGACTGGTAGTCCGCGAAGCGGCAGCCATGCACACGCCCTCTCTCATGCTCAGCGGTTCGACGGCGGCGACAGCCATACGGGACGGCATTGACGGCTTCCTTTCGCCCAACGACACCGCCCAGTACGCCCAGCGCATCCTCTCGCTCATGGAGCATCCCGAGCTGGTGACGCGTATCGGAAACAAGGCATCGAAAACCATCTCCCGTTCTTGGGAGAGCGTCATAGACGAGGTCATCCTCCGCTATCGGGATATACAGGCCTCGTACAAACTAAAGCATGGAAAATAAAGCCAATAGCCAACAGCTAACGGCTAACGGCTAATAGCTAATAGCTAATAGCTAATAGCCAAAATAATCCCCTCGTATCATCTTGTCGGACAATACAAACGCTTCATTCTCATCAATGAGGCGTTTTTGTGTGCTGTCCATCAGGTTGATACCGAATCCCTGCCAGCGGATGTCCTCTGCACCGATGAGTGCCTTGTAAGTGGGGTAGATATCCATCTGGTAAGCGTCCTTCGTATAACGCGGATTGCCGCTGATACGCGGCGACCAGATGACGAGCGGCAGGCAGTCGTCCATCGGCGTCAGACCCATACCGTGCTTGTCCGAATAGCGCTGCATCTGGCGGCGTTTCTCGTAATGGAGGATACGGTGGTCGCCGGTGATGACGACGGTGTATTGCTGCAAGGCGGAGTCGGTCTCCAAATGCCGGATGAAATAACCCAGACCATCGTCCAGTGCATTGAAGCCGCGAATGAAATTATACATCACCCAGGACATGGAGCGCGGCAACTCCAGGTGGCTGTATTTCTCGTTGACAAACGGCGCGTGCGTCGATTGCGTGATACACTGGATATACTGCACACCCTCATCCACCAGGCTGTTGAGCTTCTGGAAAAGAATAGTATCAATATCGGTGTAGCAGATAGTGGTATCATAGCCGTAGGCAGGCGACATGTGCGTCTGGTTCCATACGCAGGTGTCATGCGGCAACAGGCATACCGCTTGCCCCGGAGCGTGCTTCATGATGGCAGGGTAGGTATGCTGCCAGTAGTGCAGGCACGTGCCGCCGGCGGTGATGGGCAGCAGACCCGTATTGACGATCATCTGTCCGTCCGCCGAAGGCGCTCCTACTATCTGGGTGTGGATACGATTGGCGTAGAAGACATGATCGTTGTTCGTCAGGCGGTACAGGTTCGGCATAATCTGAGGCGTGACCACCCAGTTCTCCAGACTCTCTATCAGAACGATGATGAGCGGACTGTCCAGCGTCACGCTGTCCGTGCCTTGACAGAACAGCTTGGCACAAGCGTAGTCCGCCTGCTCCATCGGACGCTCCGGCTGGATGCCGTCGATCATCAGGCGGTAGTCCGCTAATATATAATAAGGTGCATAGAGTACGGAGGTGGAGGCTACGGTCGGCGCGAAAGGCTGACCATAGACATGCGAGCAGCGCTCGTGAACGAGCGGCAGGCAGCCGATGAGACAGAAAGCGAAGAAAGCACCTATACTCCGTTTGGAGGGTTTGAGACGCCATACGAACCAGCCGAACAGACCCGTCAGACCGTAGAACAGCAGATCGATACCCCATTCGATATAGATGAGCACCGACCAGAAATAGCCGTGCAGGTTGCCGGACATGTTAAAGGCCTCGGCGTCCAACAGGATATGGTTGTTGCGCATGTAGATGAGGTTGGCGACGAACCATGTGTCGATAATGACGGACAGCACGATGAGCCACCTCTTGTTGCGCAAGAGGAAAGTGAACGAAGCAAAAAAGAGGGATGCGGCGATCTTGATGACAATACTCCAGAACGTCGGATGCCATGCCATCTCGCGGAACGCATGATGGTCAAAAAGCAGCGTCTGACCGAAGATCAGCACCGCAAACAATCCAAATACCAACCAGTTACTTCTCTCTTTCATTCCTTAATTCCCTAATCGTTAATCTCTAATCGTTAATCTCTAATCGAAAATCCCTAACTACACCACTTTCGCAATGCAGAAACAGCCTGCCATGATCAGCAGCACGCCAAGCCAATGGATAGGAGCCACGTGCTCGCGGAAAACGATCATGCCGGAGATGACGCTGAATACGAACCCGAGGCTCGTCAGCGGATAGACGAGCGAGAAGGCGTACTTGTTGAGCAGCCAGAGCCAGAATACGTTCGCCGCGATCAGCAGCCACAGACCGGACTGCAGGTACCAGTTCACAAACAGATGACCGACATTGCGCCAGGTCCATGAGAACGACGTCTCTGCCGCCATACCCAATTTGAGCAGCAACTGTCCTGCTACCGACATCGCCTGCTGCACCAACATAAATAGCAATAAATATAGAGTCTTCATCCTTTAAACATTAAACATTAAACATTAAACATTCATTTCCACCTGTATCCCACGCACAGACTGATCGAATGTGGATAGATGAGGGCGTCCGCCACCTGCTTGCCTTTCATCTCGCTGTAGAAACCGGCGATGTCGGAGAGGCTGATCTTGTAATAGGCGTTGATCTGCATGCCGAACGAGAACTCATACCCGACGGTGAAGCACAGACCGAAATGGTTGTTGTGCAGTTTGTACAGACGGGTGTAATCCTCGCGGTAGATGAGCGGTTCGGCGAACGGGTTCGGCTTGGTCTTGTCCACCTGCTCCGAGCTCTTGTCCACATTGCGGTACTTACCCGTGTTGGACGCAAAAGTGAAGTGGGTGAAGATACCTCCGCCGAACTGGAAATAGCCCTGCCGCATGTTTCCGAAGCGGCCGAGGAAATAGATAGGGATCTCCATACCGAACGACCACAGACCGTTGATCGTGTCTGCGACGGTGCTGTCCGTGGCGGCGAAATAGTTCTGATGCGCGGTGAAGAGCACCTGCGGCTGGATGGCAAAGTGCTTGCTCAGACTGAAATCAAGGAAACCGCCCAACTCGCCTCCGATACGGGAATGTGAGGTCATGGTGTGATGGTCACGCGTGATGATGAAGTGGCTGAAATTAACGCCGCCCATCAGACCGCCGGTCACCAACTTGGGCAGTTCCTCCTGATCCAGCGAGTCGAGCATGGTCTCGGTGTCCCACTGGGTGACCGCCTCGGCGGCGGTCTGCAGCGATGCTTTGAGCGCATCGTTTATCTGTTGTGCGTACAGTCCTGCTGCAACGAGCAGAAAAGCGCTGATGATGCTAATTCGTTTCATAGGCATTCGTTTTGTCCGATTATAGGGATAGACGGAAGGTGATCTTCACGCCGTTACGACCCCAGGCAGGGATGCGCCGGCGGGCAGGAACCAGATCGCCGTTGGCGTCCGGCACCTTGAACGGCAGTTCGTAGTCGTTATACGTGATACGGCGTACGTAGTCGATGCGGATGAACTTGAGAATGTTCTCAAATCCGGCAGTGATCTCTATGTACGGCAGTACGCCGATAGGCGAACTCGTACGTCCTGCCGTCCAGTAGCCGCTGTTGTCGAAGGTCGCGCTCTGCGGAAAATCATACAGACCCGTTCCGCTCTCCAGGAAGGGGTTGTTCTTCTTGGTCAGACCGCCGTAGATAGCCGCCACGCTCACCACGCCGCGCAATTTCAGTTTGTTGATGCCCGGGATGCGGTTCAGGATCCAGCCCTTGAAATAGTAGGTGGCGAATAGCGACACGTACTGGTCCATGAGGAACTCCATCGGTTTCATCAGGTTGAAGGACCGCTGGGCAAGGAAAATACTGGTCGAGCTGCTCGGGATATACAGTTTGGTGAACGGCACTTTCTGCCAGATCATACCCGTCTGCACGCGCAGGTCGAGGTGACCGAAGGCGGAGAACCAGAATCGCTTGTCGAACAGCGCCTCCGTGCGGTTGTAGAAGAATCCTTCGCCGCCGAAATGACGGTCGTCGAGGTAACCGATATAGTGCATGATCTTGATGGTCGGTGCATCTTTCTCCAGCGCGAACGGACTCTCGATGCCCATCCGGTCGATATAGACGCGCGTACCCGGCGAGTAGCGGAACTCGAAATAGCCCTCATAATTGCGGTAGGAAGGAACAAGCGAGACGTCCTTCACCCATAGGGTGTCGGTCGCGCTGACGGTCGAAGCCCAGTTGACGCGCTCGTATCGCAACGCACCGGCTGCCTCGTTGTTGCTGAAATCGAAGCCCGCACGCAGCGAGAAACGGCTGCGCCACTCTTTCATGTACTCGGCATTGGCGTGGAACACGTACTGGCTGAAACCGAGGGTGGGGGTGCTCGTCGGAATGGACATGAGGATATGGTCACGACGGATGACATCCGTCTGCATACCCGGTTCCTCCACGTCGTACTGGGCGCTGACTTGTATATGGTGCCGCAACTTGTCGTACGGCTGGTTCTTGTGCTTGTCGAAAGTGTAGATGAAGGTACCGTTGTATTTGGGTCGCTTGTCGGTGGTACCGAACGCCACATAGCCACGGAAGAAGAACTGGTCATGCAGCTTGGCGGTCGATGTACCGCCCACGCGGATACGCACACCCTCCAGCAGGTTCCAGCTCACGAACTGGTAGATAGGTCCGAAATCGAACTTGCTCTGGTCCAGATCACGCGCCGGAGTGGTCGCCACGAACTCGGTCGTGATGGCATTGACGGCGGCGATCATGCTCGCTAATTTGGGTTGCGACGTCGCTTCCTGCACGAGGTCATAGACCGAGTTCTCGTACTTGGTGAGCGGTTCGGGACGCAAGGTGTCCCATGCAGCGGCTCCGAAATGCTGCGCCGTCGAGTCGTTCGTCTCCGTCTCAGCCCCCGTGTTCGATGCCGAGAACGTCTCCTTCTCGATAGGCGTCTCCAGATCCCAGCCGGTGTAGATCTTCGTCTGACGTGCCAATATACCGCGCTTGTTGTTCATCACGTAGAACTTGGCATAGGTGCTTGTCCGGTCCGGTGCCCATAGACCGTTCTCCAACTGCCGGTAACTGTGCTCCACGGAGTAGTTGCTCACGAAATTGAGGTTGATGTCCGGCGGGATGTTGATGGCGTATTTCTTGAGGCGGTACGTGCTGTCATTGACGATATAGAGGTGTCCCGTGAAACCGTAACTCTCCGAATTGACCGGCACGAAAGCGAGGTCGATACACGGATAGCCGTCCACCATGATCGTGTCCATGATGTAGTACTGGTAGAAGGTCACGGCGATCGTTGATGACAGCGGCGAAACGAAACGGTTGAACAGCAGGTTCATACTGTTGTCGTTGATCTCCACGTCCTTGAAAACGGCGTCGATATTCTCCTGGAACGCACCGGCTGAAACGAGGTCCTCCACACCGAAGATACGTTTCTTCTGCAGCACTTTCTTCTCGCGGTGCGGCTTGCGCTGGTAGTACTCGTCGTTCAGGTGCTCACGGATACTGACAGTCACGCTCGGATAGACACCCGTCGAGTCGATGTATTTCTGTACGAAGGTGAAGTTCTTCCAGAACGGCTTGTTCCAGTTCACCTTGATATTATCCAGCGCAAACGACATGCGCGAATAGCTCTTGGCGGTGTACTGGTCAGCCGTCTTGACGCAATGCTTGTCCTTGTTGGCGATCACGTTCTTGATGAGCTCGACAGCCGGGTTGCCCTTGCGTTTGTAATCGCGTTTGCGGTTCTTCGGCGTCACCACGATGTCCTGCAGACCATACACGTCCGGAGTCATCTTGATCTTGACGTTCGTCTTGTTCTGACCCTTACGCAGCGTGAGCATCTCCGTCTTGTAACCGATCATCTGGAAATTCAGGGTGTTGTATCCGGACGTGTTGCTGATGGAGAAATTGCCGTCAATATCGGAGGTTGTTCCCACATCCGAAGGGATCATACCTTTGTTCGTCGTGGACTGGAGGAAGTATATCTGCACGAAAGGCAGGGTCTCGCCTGTCTCGCCATCCACCACAATACCCGATATACCCGTCCGTGCCGCATCCTCCTGCGCCAGACAAGTTGAAAATTGAAAATTGAAAATTGAAAGGAAGAAGAGAAATAAAATCCCTTTCACCTTTAACCTTTCACTTTTCACCTTATATGTCCTTTCACCTTTCATTTTTTACTTTGCTGTAATAAGCTTTCTTCATGTATCAAGTCCCATACGCGAAGCTTGAATTCATCCGATAACCCGTAACCCGTAACCCGTAACCGCTCAACGATCTGCCGGTACCTCTCCGGCTGCAACGGAGCCACGCCGTGCGCTTTCTTCCATTCGCCGATACGCCGGCTCACGTCCATACGTGCCGCGATCGTCGCCCATAACGCATCGTCCAACTCGTCTATCTCCGCCCGCAACCAGTTGAGTTCTATGGCATTCAGCTTTGAGCCTTCAGCATTCAGATTTCTGATGGCTGACAGCTGATGGCTGATGGCTGACGGTTTGACCTGCTGTGCTTTATCCGATAAAGCGGCAGCAGGGTTACAATGCACCTCTATCATCGCCCCGTCCAGACCCAACTCCTCTATCTTGCCCATCAGTTCGGGTACGCGCTTGGCGTCGCCGCTCATATGACTCGGGTCCAGCAGCATCGGTATGTCCGGTCGGGTGGTCCGCACCTGATGCGCCATCGACCAGCACGGCTGATGATTGCATCCCCGATGAATAGCCATCACCGGTATCCCTGTCTTCTCCAGCCGCTCGATGTTCCCGATCCACAATCCCGCATCCGCATTCACCGGATTTTTGACAAAAATCCCCTGCAATGCAAAATTTGAAATCTTAAATCTTAAATCTTCAATCTTCAATCTCCAATCTCCAATAGCGGAACCGATAGCGTCAACGGCTATCGGGTTCGCGCTCGTCCTCGCTCCGATCCACAGATAGTCGATCCCGGCTTCCAAGGCTGCCTGTACGTGCTCCGGTGTCGACACTTCGGTCGCTACCGGTATGCCGTACGTCGCTTTCACCTCTGCCAACCATCCCAACGCCTCTTTGCCTGCGCCTTGGAACGTGTCCGGCCGCGTACGCGGCTTCCACACCCCTGCACGAAAAACCAGTCTGTCAGTCCGCAGCGCGGTCTGTGCCTGGTCTGTCAGCGCGCCAATGATCTGGCGTGCGGTCTCCAAAACCTGCTCCTTGCTCTCCGCCGCGCATGGTCCTAAAATATAGAATGGTTGCTCTTTCAATCGCTTACCACTAATCGCTAATCGGTAATCGCTAATCGGCTTAATACGTCATCTGCATGCGGAAGATCATGTTTTCCGGCGTGAAGTCATCGTAGAAGAAATCGGAGATGGTCACGGCAATCTCCACGAACCCGATTCCGTACGCATAATCGACATGCTGCTGGTAGTAATATGGACTGTATGTGTTGTCACCATTGTCCAGTTCTGCCACTCGGTACGTCGTCTCCGGCAGCGCCACCTGGTACGCGTTCTGCGTACCGTTGTTGTACTCGCGGTTGATGCTCACTTCGCCGTAGTTGTAGATCTCGGCGGTCAGTTCCGGCACGTCGAAACGGTAGAAATACATCTTGGCCTTGTTGTCAAACTGCCAGTCTTTCTGCAGCACCACCAGATCCAGCGTCTGCTGGCGGAACTGGCATGGAACACACGTACATTCCTTGTCGTTGTTGCAGCTCGTCATCCCTGCTGCCACAACTGCCATCAGGCAAATAAACACATATTTTTTCATATTCATCGTATAGTATTATCTCATTATTATCTCTTCATCTCGCGCGCTCTCGCGCACATTTATCCAAAATAGCGTGCAAAATTACAAAAAAAAACGCACATGTGCAAATTTATGTGCGTTTTTTTTGAATTTTCGGACTAAAACGGGGTTTTGTCGTGGTTTTGAGGTACTTTTTAGGTATTTTTAAGGGGGTTAGAAATATCCGGCCATCCCCAGAAACAAGCACAAAAGTAGGCCAAAACCAGCACAAAACCCCGTTTTGGTGGCCGATTTTTTGGTGGTCAGACGGGACAGGATCTCCTGTTTGAGTTGCTTGTCATCCTCAATGGATGACCGAAGTTTGTCGAACAGACCGCTTCGCTGACAGAATACAGACCGTTACACTGACAGACCGTTTCACTGACAGACCGATTTAGTCTGTGCGGTTCTCCACGCCGTGGGAGGGATTAAAAGTTAATAAAAGTTATTTATGGGTGAACAGGTGAACGGGTGAACACCCTTTTTCTAAAATACACACACATACGCGTGTGTGAGGTTATATAGAAGGGTGTTCGGGTGTTCAGGGTGTTCGCCCTTCTATGTTTCTGTTCGCATTGACCTCGTCTGTGCTACGTTCCCGTACCAACCAGCCTCGAGTACGGGAAGAACCGAATTGTTTGCTTTGGAAACCACTTTTCCTCAGTAACATTCCGAGTTGTACCATACTCATCGGTTTCTTTATACTCCCTTTGATGACCAGCTTGTCGCTGATCTCGGCAGTGGTCATGAACTGACCGCAGCCTTCGGCAGGGATGTCGAAATTTGTAAAATATTGCTTTTTGTGCAAAACAAGAAAGACAAAAATCGCGATTTGGTGCAAAAATATGATATAAAAAATCACGATTTGGTGCAAAACACTTGCGTATATCAATTATTTTTACTACCTTTGCAGCGGATTTTAAAAGTGATAGGACATGAAACGTAAAATTTATGAGCAATTAGTGCATTGGAAAGAGCACGAACAAGGGAAAGTAGCTCTACTGATAGAAGGAGCACGTCGTGTGGGAAAGAGCTATATTGTGGAGGAGTTTGCTCAGAATGAATACAAGAGTTATATCCTCGTTGACTTTTCGCATATCACAAAGCCGTTGAAACGAGTGTTCGATGACTATTTGGAAGAGACAGAGACATTCTTCATGTATCTGCAACACGTCACGGGCAAGAAACTGTACCCGCGTGAGTCGCTGATTATATTTGACGAGATCCAGAAATATCCGCGTGCACGGCAAGCGATAAAACATCTGGTAGCAGATGGGCGATATGACTTCATAGAGACCGGATCATTGGTTGGCATCAATAGTCAAGCGGAGGATATTTTAGAGCCCTCGGAAGAGCGTCCGCTCACTTTATATCCAATGGATTTTGAGGAATTCCTATGGGCATTGGGCGATGAGATGACGATGCCGTTTATTCGGGATTGTTTTGCACATCAGCGTCCGCTGGGACCTGTTCACAGAAAGACAATGGACCTATTCCGCCAATACCTGATAGTAGGAGGTATGCCGCAAGTGGTAAAGAAATACGTGGAGACACACGATTTCCAAGAGGCAGACAGGCTGAAGCGGGATATATTATCGCTATACAGACGCTCTATTGGCAAGTACGCAAAGGGCTATTCGGAGAAAGTGCGGCAGATCTTCGATCAGATCCCCGGAGAGTTGCAGCAACATGAGAAGCGGTTCCGGTTGTCGGATTTGGAAGAAGGCGCGAGATACAGGAGTTATGAATCATCGTTCTTGTGGCTACAAGATGCCATGATGACAAATACGTGCTATGCGGTAACAGAACCAACGGTCGGGATGAAGTTGCGTCGTGTAGATAATGTGTTCAAGAGTTACATGAACGACACGGGATTGCTGCTGGCACATGCTTTCGATGAGAAGACGATTCAAGGCGAGGAGTTATACCAAAAATTGCTACTGGATAAGTTGGAAATCAACGAAGGAATGATGGTAGAGAACATCGTGGCTCAGATGTTTGTTGCAAGTGGGCATAAGTTGTACTTCTATACATGCGCAGACAAGGAAGATGCTGCGTCCAGAATGGAGATAGATTTTTTGATCGAGAAATCGACGCTCACGAATGCGCATAACATCCATCCGATAGAAGTTAAGTCCGGAAAGAACTACACCACTTCATCTCTGAATAAGTTCTTGACAAAATTCAAAGAACAATCCGCTCAACCATATGTGATACATAGCAAGGATTGGGAAGTGAAAGACGGAGTAATATACATGCCGTTTTATATGGTGGGATTATTATAAATAGATGAATTAGTGTATACTGGTAGATAATTTATTTTAGTTTTTGTTGCTTTGTCTTTTGGCGTATTTCCTTTCGCCATCAGCACGGGGCCCGTTTGCCCCGTGCTTTTTAACTTATTATTGCTTTATGAAGAAAACGTGTAATCAGTTAAATTATAAGCGTTTCAGGAAATCCGGCAAAATATTCTTTACTGGATCAAATCCCATGAAGATGAATTTTTGAATAAACGAATCAAACCGATGTCCTTCTGCAATATACCCTTCTTACCAACTCCTGAAACCGAAATAATGATGGAATCTCCTTTCACTTTGGTAGTAAGATAAGGTTTCGCATCACTATCATGATTGAGACTTATACTACCATCTATATAAAAGAAGTTTTCCTTTGGTTCGGTGACAGATATTTGAATGTCAAATGTGGTCTCATTGCTTTCCATCGAGGTTTCCAAGAGGTATTCTGACAA
>JAEEGL016275037.1_pt1 | contig 17035 bp, 13 predicted proteins | sample 9134231 | NCBI WGS metagenome assembly JAEEGL01 (sample SAMN16246548, study PRJNA631951) | gut metagenome | biome: gut microbiome; feature: rumen; material: fiber-attached | host: Bos | place: Iran: Karaj | collected 2018-10
GTTCTCAGATCCGGGATGCACAGCACACTATATGGATACCCTTCTTGACATAGTGAAAGGGTATAGGGATAATCAGAAAGACGATTTTCTGGCCATTTCTGTTATTCAGACATGTATAGATGTTGTTCCCGATTTCTATCATCTGCCCAAAACCCTTCAAAAAACGGTGAAACATCAACTTGGGATTGAAGAGAAAGTGAAAATAGAATCAATAGCACTTCCTAACGAACAGCAGATGAGCCGCAAAAAGTGATTTTTTATGACATCCCATGATATGTAACCATACTGATACTCAACGACTTTGAATTTTGTGATTTTCACAGAATCTTACAAAATACCCCTAACTGAAACAAAAAGTTTACGCATTGTTTACGCAAAAAAGGGCGAAAACCTCCAGACCTTTTCGTCATGTTTTAGAAAAAGGTCTCTTTATTTTTTTATGATACCTCATTCTTGTTTACGCATTGTTTACGCAAAAAAAGGGAAAAGGCGCCTCCAGACCATTTAGTTTTGTTTATTTAGTAGAAACTTCACATTTGTTTACGCATTGTTTACGCAGTCGCCTCCAAACTATATCTATAGGTATAAAATCCAATTATTTTCACAGCGTCATATTGTGGTATAATGGTATAAATCATGACTGTTGGTACACAATAATAAATTGATGCTATTTTGGATTGAATTGCCTAGATACTCGTTTTCGTTGGTGTTTTGCCTTGATTGAATGTACGAGTTCATAGTATTCGCTCGGACTCAGTTGTTCTTCATCCACCAACGGTTGAAGCACATCGAGTTTGCCCAAAGTACGTAGAATTCTCAATAAAGAATCAAACGACCCTATCTCACCCTTCTCGATTTTCTTCAGAGAGGACAAGGAAATGTATGCCGCATCAGCCAAGCTCTGTTGTGTGATATTCTGTTTCAGTCTGGCCACTTTCAAGTTACCACCTATTCTATTAAAAATGATGGTTTCTACGGCATTATCAGTTTATGTGTTGTTACAATGTTTAATATTTTAGAACGAACGATACAAAAGCTTAAAATCAATGTTCGTGCTATGATATTATCACTGCTGTCCATTAAAATATGAATAAGAAATGAATCCAAAAATCCTCTAACTGACAGATATAGATATGATATACTTCTTCCTTTAGAGAAGAATATTGATAATCAACATATTATAAACATTCTTTTATAATTCAATGGGATTTGGTGATTATTTTTTATCCTTTATTTATTTCATGTTTTGCAAACACTTGAAAGATATGTTTGCTGCTAAAAGTACATCGTCGAGAATGATAGGGTCTATTTTGTCGTTTTTCTTAAGATTTGGATGTGTAATAGCATTTCTTTTTTGCACCATATCATAGGTTGATGGACTAAAAACTCCCAAGTGTGAAAATAAATTATATAATTTTTGGACAAAAGGGAGTGATCTTTTGGGCAAAGTAAGAATTTCTGTGCTTGAATTGGAGAACTCCATCTCATCATAATCTTTCAAGAACTCGTAAGAGTTTCTAAACTGATAACGATATCTTTTTTCACCTGTTATAATATTTTCTTCAACCTGAGGATTGTCTGTGTCTATTATTTCGTTGGATATAGCTTCGATAATTCTAAAGTAATTTATGAAAGAGTGGTCATAATTAGATTGGTTTGAGGATTCTGGTAACGAAGAATATGCCATGTCGTAAAAAAGGCAAACTGCTTTCTGTAATTCCTTGTCTAACTTGTGTTTCTTGACATCCTTTTTTATAGTTTCATTGAGATTAGAAACAGTTTCATAAAGATATTTCTTGTATCTGTTGGAGATAGCCATTGACATAGAACTGATAAAATTCTCGATAGACCGTGCTGTAAAAGTTTGGTCCTTACTATTATCTACTCCTTCTTTTATTACAAATCCGTCAGCACCAAATTTCTGAAGAGTGAGCAGATTCCAAACTTTATTGGTTGCAGAAAAAATAATAACCTGAATACCAGGGTTATATTCTTTTACTTTTTTTAAAATCTGAACACTAGTAATCTTTTCGATATCTTCACTATTATGGTCTTCTTTATGTAATCGGAAATCAAGTAAAAGAATGTTGATATTCCTTTCCTTAACTTTATTTACAATTAGATTAATTATTTCATCATGACTTAAAGATTTTAATTCTTCACCTATGTAATCAAAGTTCCTAATATGATTGATATCGTATATTATATTGGTCATTATTTCAGACCAGCCTTTGTCCGCATCATCATCAACATATAGAATGTTTATCTCAGTATTCCCTATCAGCTCTTTATTAATAATAGCGAGTTGGTCTTCAAACAGCAACTTTTGGTGATTGATGGCTTCTATATCACCTGGTAAAGAAACTGTGGTAAGATGCTTAAAATATAAATTCGACTTAATAGTATCTTTAACTAGGTCTATACCTGAGTCTTCGGAATTTGTTGCTACAGCCCATCTGTAAATTGCCCACTCATTGGCAATGCTATGGCTATCCTCGTAATTTTGAGGAACAGGTAAGTGTATTTTCTTCATTTCTTGGCTAACCTCATGTATTGTTAATGACTTTATTTTGCCAGATGAAGCCTTTATGTCTGCAAAAGACATACCAATTAACTTGACACCTCTTGTTTTAAGTATATCGAAGTAAGGAGATTTTAGCAAATATTCCTCTTTGACTGGGCTATATATATAAATAGGCTTGTTCCTATTCAGTGAATTTGTACACCTAATATGGATGGCAAATCTTAAACCATTGTAGTCAGACAAGGTCCTACCAAAACATAAAGGAATGTATAAAGCATCAAATTCTATTTCAGAAAACCATTCATGTATATAATTGTCTAAGTCTTCGTCTGATACCCTTCCTAACCATAGCGTTCTTTCAACACAATCGTCAGATGGTGCATCAATACTGTTTTTTTGCACTTTTGCAAAACACACATTGCTCCAATCGTTATCAGTGTCTTTGCCTTCATTTTCATTTACGTATTTATCTATTAATTCTGCAAGATTCTGCTCGATTAAATATTCCTCCCCCCATAGTAGATACTTAAAGTCAAAATCAGATTCAATGAGATGGGTTAAAAAGCATTTTAGGTTCGTATACAGATTAGTCACGGGAAGATGTGCAATATTATTATTAATAGCGCGACTTGTTATGCTTCCACTAAATATTGCCACCTTAATATCTCCAAGGTTGTTGCCTTCTAGGATGCTTTTATGAAATGACTGATAATTAAGCCTTTCGTTATATGGAACACAGGTCGAAAAAGACTCATGGTATAAAATGATATTATTATCAGCAAGAATATCATTTAAATCTAAATTTAGATAGTCGGAATAGTCTGTTATCAAGGTTAAATAGTCAGACCACTGTTCAAATTCTTTTTCAGACCAACCATAAGACTGTTGCCTTGTTTTCTTATCATCGAATAAATAGATCATAACCTTTAATACTTCAATATGTATTTTACACCTTGCATTTTTTCTATTGGTTTACCTTCCCATGGTTTGCCATCCCATAGATTCAATTCTGCATATTCCTTGTTACCAAAATCAGCTTGGATATATAAGTCACAAATGCCATCAATCTGGTTTTTTATAAGATTTGTCTGCTGGTCTCCAATTCTACTTATAGCATCATTTAAACTTTTTCGATATTCCGTGTTAAAATGATGAATCGCAAAGCAAACCCTTTTTGTGTCAATTTCTCTATAAAATTCAACTTCTATATGAGGTATTTCTGTAGAAAATTTTTTCTGAACATCAACGCAGATTCTCATTATTGCAACAAAAGCTTGAAGAAGTTTGTCTACACTTGTAAACAGCTCAATATTATCGTCAAATTTTCCTATTGTTAGTTTTACTCTTTCGACCCAGGGATGGGAGTTTTGATCACCAGTTTGGTAGCCATTCTCATAAACGTAGAGTATTTTCTTTCTCAAACTATCATCACGTTTTATATGAAATAGAGATTTGTAATACAATACGATATCGCCAAATGTTTTCAACTTCTTTCCAGTAAGGTTGGATATAATGGGTGATGGAAGTATGTATCCTTCATTGCATAAGTATTCAGCAATATTCTCTCCTGGATTTGCTACGATTCCAGGATTTTTGCGTGACCATTCCCATAATTCAGGAGAATGCCAGTTGTATTTTATCTTTAAACTTGACCAAGGAGTTTCGACTTTTTTTAACGTACTGCCATCTATGTACACTTTCATTAAAGTAATCACTTTGCTGTCTAGGTATTTGCCAGTAATCTTTGGGTTATATCTCTCTCGTAACCGCTTGAAACTTGTAGAGATAAGATGATAATGTGATTCAACAGAATATTTTTGGTTTGTGGTATCTTTTACAATTTCTTCAATGACGTTCATATCATCAATTGGATGGCATGTGTATTTTAGAATTGGGTCTTGGTTATATTCAACTAAAAATTCCATCACATCTTTAGGAGAATGGTAATCTTCCGGTGATAGATTTGATTTAGTGACCGTAGATTCATCTTCTGGAACAACGTTGTTTAATCCAAGATCGCGGATCATCAATGAGGTAAGCTTCTCTCTCTGAGTTTGAGTTAGTTTTTTGTTTGAGAGGAGCATGCTAATGAATGTCTGTTGTGTGTTATTTATCTTCGCCATTTTATTTTCAGATAACTCAACTTGTTCTTTCTTGTTTATTATAGGGAGCTTTTTCATCAAGAATTTGAGACAATATTTGTGCAGCAGATTCTAAACCATTTTTCTCCCATTCCTCAAGTAGTTGATCTATAGGCAGATTATTATACTTAGGATGCACAATATGTTCCTTTCTGGGCTCCTGTAATGTAAGCATCCAATAGTTCACGCAATTGGAACGGCACAATGCCACATACATACCTGTTAGGGATTTTGTGACAAACCGATAGTTCTTTCTTTGTTTTGTTTTTTCTTCCAAAATCCTTTCTTTAGCAAAACTGCTAACATAGATTGGATTTTCCGTTTTTCCAATCTTGTATAATGCATAGAGTTTATCATCGCTATTTAGAATTAACTTGATGTTGGTGTTGAACGCATTCTCAAATTCACATACGGAATAGGATTGTATATAGCTAACGGTTGTCTGCTCATCTGTTTTCTTTGTATCATATTGACTAGGATTCAATGCTTCAAAACGAGAACGTAACCTCTGGTAAACCATATCGTTTTCTCCCTTGACCATTTTTAGAAAATCAAGTTTTCCAATAATGACATTTTCCATTATTGGTTCACCCTTTTTAATATGTCCTTTATTAGTTTTGTAATGTTTGAAAAAACTGCAATATGCATCTTTATAACCATAAGTCTCCCACATATAGATGATATTACGTAACTCACGTGTATACTTATGAGCTGTGTTCACTTTGTCATTTACAGTTAATCCTGTTACAACTTGTCTTTCACCTCTTTTTTGAAGACGCGTTTTGTCTTCATTTATAGTAAACCTTTCCTCTGAAATGATTGAATACAACCTTTTCATGAACTTGTCGTCTTCATTGTATACATTATGCATACTGCTGAAAGTCATATCATCTGCGTATCTAGAATAGTGTATACCATAGTTTGAGGATAAACGTCGCAATCTTTTGTCAAGGAAATCACATACTGCATTCGTTAGAATGGGAGAAGTTGATGCTCCTTGAGGAAGAACATATTGTGTTTTGCCATCCTTAACCATAACCTTGCAACAGAGTCCAGCTATTGTTTTGGCTATCACTTCATTAAATCTGAAGGGTGGCAACAGGAGCCTTTTGAGAACTCTACTTTCAGAAATCGAAGTGAAAAAATCAGACAAATCAATGTTGAAAACATAGTTCTGTCCTATATGGATTTGAGCATTATCAACGATAGAACGTCCTTTTACGAACCCCATTGCAGAAGGACCAGGCTTGTACACTTCACACAACAGAAGGTTAAGATAATATAGAATTTCTTTAAGTTTACGGGTTGGAGCAGAAATCTCACGAAGCTTTCCGTTTTTTTTAGGTATGTAAAATACTCTGTAGCGGCGATGTGGCTTTTTGTTAGGATTCGCAAAGGATTTAAGATTTTCCTCTGTGAAGAGATTCTCCTCACAGTTTGTCTCACGCTGCTTAATGTAGTTCAATACATTAACTAAATCCGAGAGATTACTCATCTTGCTTATTGAGATTCTTAAGTCTTCCATCTATAAATAATATATACGGTCTTTGGATTGTGTATGAGGTTAGTTTTCTTAATATTTAAATTAGTCAAAACCTAGTCAAAACCTTATAAGACACCTTGGGTCGTTTATAATCAATAGCCATAGATGTTTACATCAATATTCTGACATTGATTTTGTCTATCCCAGAAGGGTTAGACATCCTAGCGAATGCGCTGGACAAGAGTCAAAGTTTACCCTCTATACACAATCAAAGACCGTTAATGATGACAAAGTTAAGGATTTTTTTTTTCTAAACAGATATAATAAGTATTGGAATTTAACACATATTGTCAAAAAAGTATAAACTAATGTTTAATATGCATCTGAATCTTCCTAAAGGATATTGCCCATGCTCCCTTGAGACTCTTTTTTCAACTTCTTGAGAAATAGTACTATTTTGCTTGTTAGTACACAATTCATAAATATAATAATCTTCTTGCATATCGATTGATTTTTCTGTGCAAAATTAGCTCCACATTGCGAACTGAATGTTCGTATTGTGATTTTTTGAATTATAACATTAATTTTTTTAGGAATTTATCGAGTTTTTTCACTTCATTTGGATCCGAATATAGAACCTCTGTAAAAGTCTTTGGCATATTCGCATAGCCTATGCATGCCCCCCAAAGCATGAAAGCATACTCCTTATACATACATTTCTTGTTTATCAAATATCTCTCAATTTGATCGAAGCCAAATGGTTTCATGAGAAACCCAACAATTGACTTGATTACCTCCATATCTGCTGGTATATCAAAACTAGCAGATTTATGATTCTTGTATTGCCAATAACGCCTCATACAGTTTACAATTTTTTCACCTGTTTGGGTTTTGCTTTCTTCTTGCTCCATAAAGGCTTTTGTCCCTTTTTCAACAAAGTTAAGTATCACATATTCGGAGATTGGACCATCAAAAGGGTTGTTTAATATGACATCAAGCATACAATTAAAGAACGATAATTCCTCTTGGGGTACTTTAGACGATTCTATCCTTGTATTCTCACCTATATTAATCGCTGACAAATCCAGAGAATTTCTGTTGTTTGTATAAATTATTTTCTTTATGATTTCATTTGAGAGATCACTAAGACGAGTGAATATAGCTTGAATAGCACCATCAAGGATCTCCACATCATTTATTCTTTCATTTTGTTTTGCATATAGCTTTTGCAGATCTTCTTTTAGCTTCTTGTATTGACTATTTGCTGTAGAGAAGTCATTAAGAATTCTTTTAAGAATCTGTTTACGCTCGTATTCTGGCGTACCTGCCTTGAAATAGAATCTTTTCTTTCCTACCTTTTTACCGTTTTCACGCTCTAGCATCTTGATTGATTCCAGTTCTTCAGAATATATCCCTATATTGTTTGCTTCCTCTATTTCAAGCATTTTGTTTTTTATTTCATATATCTCTGCATTTAAAGTGTCACGTCTTATGGTACATCTGTTGCTATCGAAAACAGAGGCTCTAGCAGCAGACAACTTGATAATCTCATTGAACTGCTGTTTCATGATGTCAAAGATGCGTGTTGGCTCTTCTCTTTGTCTTAGATACAGATTCTTACAATCGTCAATCATAAGAATGTATTTGTTAGCGTCTGATATTTCTCCATTGCTCATAAGAATCACAGTGTTCAGTCCAGCTAATGCATTTTTCAATTCACCAACTTTTATATGCAAATTGTAGCTATCTATGCTTTGGGATGTTATGACACCACGTGCATAGCCTGTTATGGCTCCCTTTATAAGATTAAATCGATTGTCCTCTAATATATAATTCTGATAATCAAAAGACAAAGTGTTGCTAATTATATCTAGATTGACAGAAACCGGATTCTTCTCTTTTACATAGAAATCTGATAAATATTTGTCAATGCATTTGACCTCAAAAAGTATTTTTGATTCTGCTATCAATGAATCCATTAACTCCTTGGTGTTGAATCGGAAAGAAACCAAACCCTTTTGGTAATATATAGTCTTTGGATATGAGAACAGATTCCCACTTTTTTCGGAATTCAAAAGGTTTTGGTCGATAAGTGTTTCATCAATCTCTATTGTATAGTCTCCTCCATTGTCTTTTGCAGAAAGTATCAGCTGATATGATCTGTCATACTTATCCTGAAGTAATCTGCTCAGTTTTGCGCCAAATGCTCTTTCTGAATAAAATGATACAGGTGAAATACTTTCGGTTGTAAATGATTCCAAAAGATTCCATGCTGAGATAGAGATATAGTATTTCATAAATTATGCTGCTTTAAATTCATTTACAAAAGAAGAATCAACATCATTGAGGTACTTGATTTTTGTACCAGAATATGAAATATAAAGGCTACGTGAAGATCTTGTACAAGCCACATAAAAAGAATTACGAGAACACTCATTAGCTGCATTTGCAAAAGGAACAAACACATTATCAAACTCAGAACCTTTTGCGGCATAGTATGTTAATATACAAGGCAGTTCATTGTTTGAGAAGTCAAGAGTATTAACTGTTCGGAAAGGTACAGTGTTACCTGTTCGGTACATTACCTGTGTCTTAATACCATGTTTTGACAAGTAATCATTTACCATGATTACTTCTTTGTCTGAAGGAACCAAAATGGCAACATCATCAAGATCTTCCATCTTAATTTTTGCTAGAATACCCTCTAACTCTTTCTCCATATTAGAGTACTGAGTGATTTCTGGCTTTGGGTAATTTGGATAATCACTATCTCCTCCATCTTTTCGGTTATTGGTCATGAGGTCAACACCACCGCCTATAATTTGTTGTGCGACCTTAGCAATAGCTTTAGGAAGACGATAATTGTAATCGAGAGACAAGCTTTGAATTTCCAAGCCATCAGCTATTTCCTTAATATTGCTTCCATGCTTATTCATTTGCTGTTTTGTGTCTCCGAAAAGAGATAAACTTTTTCTTGCTCGAATGGCAAAACGGTTTTTGAAGTCAGAGACATTGAAGTCTTGAGCTTCATCAACTATTAGGTAATCTACTTTCTCTTCGGCTTGCTTGAACATCGTACCAGAGGGAATGAGTTCGTAATTATCTGTATCGGTAACATCAAAAGATGTGTCTAGTTTTACCTCATGGAACCAACTGGACCTTCTTCCAAAAGCAGTATAGAATTTTGATTCTACCCAGTCACCAAAATCTAAGCCATATGCATCAGGGGTTTTCTCCTCGCATCGTTCAAACTTACGAGTATCCATATCATTTACTAAATAAAGATGGTTTTTGTCATTTTTCTCCCAATAGACATCACCCGTCATATCGAAACCACGATGAGCCCAACTCCAATCATAAGCTATTCGGTCTCGGTCAAGACCAAGTGCATTCATACCGTAAGAGATCATTCTTTTTAAGGCAACTGTTAGAATAACAAGAGCGTAAGAGCCTCGGTTCTTTGCTTGCAAAGCTCTGTGTAATGCAAGGTTTGTTTTTCCACTACCAGCGGCTCCCTGAACAACAATATTTTTGTCTATATCCTCTACTATAATTTTTCTCTGTGAATCATCCAAGTTGGAGATAAACCATTTGTCTAAACGCATAACCTGTTCTTTTTATTGATTAATACTCTTTTGATTTGTCGCCAGAAGTATTCTCTTTTGACAATGCAAAGATACAGGCCTTGAACGAACGGTATGTTCGTTGTGAAAAATAAATTTAAAAATTTTTATACCGCTATTATTTATCCATAAATATTATCATATTGTTGTTTCATCTTATTTAAATCTTCTTTTATTTTTGATACCATAGAATCGGGTTCTAAAACAATTAAATCTCCAAAATAATTGCATAGTTCTCGTCTTAATTCAAAAGTATCCTGACAAAACAAACTAAAGAACTTTCCACTTTTGGGTAATTTGAAGTTCTTACGATATACTTCTGATGCTTCATCACTTAGAGATTCTTGACTATTATGCATTTTTTTAGTTTCGATATAATATGACGCTAAATCAGACGCCCAAAATACAATGTGCTCAGGTGTCTTATTATCCAAAACTGTGATACCTATCGAGTTGTCAAATCGATGTTCGATTTCTTTAGTCATAGGTAAAAGCCTCTTTTCTGGTAATGGACTATAGTCCTCAAATCTGTCTAAAGCTAGAGTGCATATAAAATCACGTTTTTCATCGTAACACACTAGGTACCATCTTTTATTGTACTCTTTAAGATAATAGGGGTGTACTATTAAAACCTCAGATTTTTCATCCGAAAAACGTTTATAAACAACTGATAGAACTTGCTCATTAGAAACTGCATCATACAATGAAGCTAATAGATTTGAATTCTTTAATTTTACTGCAGAAGAAAAAGAAATAATTTGACGATGATTCTCTGTCCCCAATTGCTCCTGAAGAGTATCCAACCATTCAAAGTTAGGAAGACCTTCAAACTGTCCAATAGTATTCATTACTTCAGACAATAAACTAACTTCCTCTTTTGTGAGTTCCTTTGTGAAAATAGAAAAATTTCTTCTGCTGTACCTAATACAATGGTATCCATTAGATGTAAACCTTTGAATTGGTGCACAAAAGGGACGCTCTTCCATGAAATTCAAATCTTTCTCCAAACATCGTCGTGTAACTGGAGGGAATCCTAGGTCTTCAAGATACTCATTGACTTTTTCTGTAATATCCTCCATTGTATAGTGATGATGTCTATCTGAAAGAAGTTCATCCAATTTTTGGTATCTTATAACTGCATTTTTATTTGCTGGCATACTCTAATTATTTTGCAAAGTAAAAAAACGAAATTAATATACGTAACTAAAGTTTTCCACCCTTTGATGGCTGTGTATAATAATTAGATTTAAAGACAATTAATCGCCTAAAACAACAGGAGTTTGAGAAAAAGCAAGAAATAAGATGTCTCTAAAAACTCCTATCTCTGTCCTGTCACGAAAGCAAATATAGACAAAATTCATGAGAAACACATAATCTTCAGACAAAAAAACTATCGGACTCACCAAATTATCATTGTCTGAAATAATTAGAATAAAATCGAACAGTTGCGAGACAGCGAAAAATATGGGTGAAATCGGCTGTTTTATTGTTCGATTATAGATCTTTTGCAAACACTAATTAAATCGAACAGCCTATATGGATTGTTATTTTCTATTTTCTCTGAAATGAGATTCTAACTACCAAATAACATTGCAAATGTAGTAGAAAAAAAGAAATACGATATCATAAAGCATATTATATTTATATAAGGTATATTAAATAATTATGTGTAAACATGGGGATAGCAGGGCCGTCCAGGACTCTCTATGTCATTTACGCACTCACTTTTCCTTTTTTATGGGACAATGGCCTGTCTCTAATTTCTATGCAAAGTTATGAGCTCTCAACTTGCGTGCAAGGTAAGGTTCATCTCAAAAATCTCCACCTGTTCAGGTCGTATTTTTGGTTGAAACCTTGCTCTACAGTTTCCATTAGCTCATTTCCTCGCAACGAAATTCAATCCAGTCCCTATGTTCCCAATAGAGGGAAAAAAATACAATGATTAGAGATTTAACTGAAGAAGAAATGGCCTTTATCAACGAGCAGCCTATCAACAGAACCGATTCTGAAGTGAAAGCATACAGGCTATTGCCAAAAAGCTTGAAGATGGATGTTGAACGCAACCAACCGATTGCATTTACCGAAGGCGGCTTATGTCGTCCAGATTTTTTGTGGCGTTATAAGAGGATATGCCTGGAAATCGACGGTGGATGTCATAAGTTTAAAGTCAGGCATGACAATATCAAGAATTGGGTGTTCCGGAAGAATGGTTTCATTGTCATCAGGATTGTGAATATGGATGTTCGAGTGAACGTTTGCTTTTGGCAAAGACTGCTTGATGGACTCAAAGTCTACAAGTATGAAAGGCCTGAATTGGAACCAATCCTGAATGAACTGCAGGAAATGATTGACAATGAGATTCAATCCTGGACGCAGTGTGAAGATTATGCATTACACTTAATGGATGGTGGACTTCGGAATGACACAATGGCAGGAAGCTCAGGTCTGAAAAATCGCCAAAGTTTGGATGTACCCATGGAGCGACCTGCCTTTTTTCATTGAAAAATTGAACAGAATGCGATAAAATGGAGAAAAAGTTGTATTTTTGCAAAAAGGAAGTGCCCAAGGCCTGTAGAATCGCCAATTCAATGTACCTGATGGAGCACAAAGCGCAACTCACTAATAGTGGGCTGCCTGTTCGTGTTTGGGTACAGGTGTTTGGCGATACCTTCAGGCTTGCATGGACAGCAGCTCACTTCTTTTATTATACACCCACCCTTGTTTGCTGCTCAAGGGTAGTTTGAAAAATCGCCGAATATGAAAAAGTATTGTTTGATGATTGTGACTTTGTTCACAATGACTTGTGCGACCGCACAAGAGGTTCGTGTTCCTGAACCTGAGTTTGTCAACAGTTATTATGTGTTGACCAGTGACTCCACCTGTGTTGCCTTGCCGAAGGAGTCTGGAAAATTAGGCAAGCATGAGAACACAGCCAGGAAATGGGGCAAATTGCTTGGTGGTGCAGCCGAATTAGTTGGGGCAGGAGGCTTGCTGGGAGCTGCCACCTCGGGTTCTCTAGATGGTGTCATTACGGGAGTCAAGGTAGCGAGGACTGCGAGTAATGTAGCAGGTGTGGCAGGTACGGTCAGTGGTCTAGCAGGTAAGTCGGGCATGGATGTGATATTCAAGGGTGCTCATAGTCCTTATGTTATCCAATCCGATGGTACAGACCTCCGTCTGCTCATCAAGGGTGAGAGCAACGAGTATGACCCTATGAATATCTATCGTGTTGTCCGTTTCAAGAGTAAGAAGAAGGAGCGTCGCATTCAGTGGATAGAGTTTGATTCCTCCCTGATTGGCACAGACGAGACGAAAGCTGCCGGCTTTGTTCCCTTTGAAGGTCACAAGTATGGTAGTCAGTCCTATTTGCTGACGATACCATCGAGTGAGTTGGAAGAGGGTGAGTATGGTGTGTTTTTTATGAGCATCATCACATCCATAGCTATTCCTGTTGGAACATTCAGTGTGCAATAAATCAAACTAATTCCTTTTCCTTGATTAAGTTTCGAGTTTTATGAAAAAATATTATTTAGCATTGGCATCGATGATTTGTTTGTTCGTTGCCGTATCGTTTGTTTCCTGTGACAAGAATGATGACGAAGATCCAACTTCTTCCAGTTCCAGTAGTGACTCCCTTAGGAAATTGCTGTTAATGTAATCATTGGTGTTTATTTTCAAATAACGGGAAAATAATTGGAGTGTAATTACTCCGTTGTTTTCCCTTATTTGAATGGTATAAGCAATTACTAGACATTAAATCATCCTTGTTTGGAGAATGTGACATGTCCATTTTTTATCCCTCTATTCCATTTATGCATTTTTTCAGTGTGCATATTTTGCATAATCAAAAAAAACAATTAGGATTATTCATTCTATTCATTGTGAATAATTGCATAAATTGAATAATAAATAATTAGAATAAAGGGAAAGAATAATTAAATAAATGGCTGATAATAAATGCTATAGGTGGTTTCTATAGCATAGACGACGTACTTACCGATGCCGATAATAGTCGGATTCAGAACTTTCGTAAAAAAGAATAAAGGGAAATAAAAATTATAATATTCATATTATTCAATTATTCATCGTGAATAAAATGAATAAAGGAAATATTGAATATATTTCTGCATGTTGCTATTTTGCCATCATGTCCATAATGTTCTATCAATAAAAATCTGTTTTTCATTAACGGTATAATCAATAATTTGTTTGTATTCAGTTCATTTCTAGCAGAGACTATGTATTAGGTTCATATAGACTATTTTGGATTGAATTGCCTAGATGCTCGTTTTCGTTGGTGTTTTGCCTTGATTGAATGCACGAGTTCATAGTATTCGCTCGGACTCAGTTGTTCTTCTTCCACCAACGGTTGAAGCACATCGAGTTTGCCTAAAGTACGTAGAATTCTCAATAAAGAATCAAACGACCCTATCTCGCCCTTCTCGATTTTCTTCAGAGAGGACAAGGAAATGTCTGCCGCATCAGCTAAGCTCTGTTGAGTGATATTCTGTTTCAGTCTGGCCGCTTTTAGGTTACCACCTATTCTATTAAAGATGATGGTATCGGCAAGCATGTAAATATTATCCATAATAGTTTAATATCGAACTTTTATGCTACAAATATACAAATAATAGTTTAATAACAAACTGTTATATTATACTTTTTTCTTAATAACAAGTAACAACGTTGTAACTTTACATAGAATTGTAACTTTACATAGAAAAAGAATGGGTCTGTGTATTTAACAAATGTAGTTGCCCAAGGATGAAAATGTGTGAACATACAAAAAGCGCTCCAGTGAAGGAACGCTTTTTACAGTTTTATGCGATGTGTATTTACCAATCTCAAACGCCAAGAACAATAGCCGGGTCAATATTCAGCTTACGGCTGATTTCCCTTCCTGTCTTTAGTGATGGCTCGCCTTTTCCTGAGATAATCTCACTGACACGGGCCGTACTCAGTCCGAGCATCTCAGCAAGTTTTGTCTGGGTAAGCCCCATTTCGTACATGCGCAGCTTGATGGTTTCCACCAATGTAGGAGCTACAATAGGATAATGTTCCTCTTCATAGTCTGCCACAAGGTCGGAAATCAAATCCAGCTCCAACATATTCTTGTCATCGGCAGGAGTATCGTTGCCGACAAGCTTCAGAAGCTCATTGATACGGTCGCAAGCTGCCTTATACTGCTGTTCTGACTTTATCTGTACCATAACTTATATGTTTTTAATGTCCTTTATCTTGCTATATTCCTCATGAGTTCCGACAAACCGCATGTAAACCTTCTTGTTGATGAACAATACGATGGCTACTATCCGATAGTTATTACCCTTTATGTCGAACACATAGCGGTCGTTGCCAACATAATCCACCATATTGAACGTTTGCTTGATGTCAGCAAAATTATTCCAGTTTGCCTTGGTCGTTCTCCTGTACCAGTCACGAAGAGGCACGTCTGCATCTGCATGTTTTGCAATAAAATCTCGGATGATGGAGAATGAAATTACACGCATGTCTGATCTTTTTTTGCAAAGATATGCAATGTATTCGGTTAAACCAAATAATTTTCGGAAAAGTTTAATGACAAATCCGATGTTTGGCTTATAATATGGATATGAGTTCGTATCTGTCAATAGCTGAATTTGATAATGTTGCTTAAAAAAGTGTTTATAATACTGCGGTAACTTGATTTTAATTTGGGTTACCGCAGCAAAATAAGTGCATTATTCTTTTTTGATTCCGAATAAAAGTATTACTTTTGGGCAAAAATATAAGTATTCTGGTATGGAGAAAAAGGACTTTCCTAAGGAGTTTTATAATATGTTTGAAATGGTCGCTGAGCATAACAATGCCCAGTTCCGACTTTGCAAAACATTAGTCGCAGGTTTTAAAGCGACCAATGAGCAGGACCTTTCATATATGGATAGCTATATGGATGGTCTTTATGATTTCATGGACCCAGGGTGTGACACAGAGGCTCTTTATCGTGATTATATCGACCACATTGCGTCTTTCAATCCCGAAAAAGCCGAAAGATATAGGGATTCTTTAGAGGAACATTTAGGTTATAAAATTCATGTTGTGTTTGCGGCCGCTTATGTGGCTCGGGAATTGCACCTAGGGCAAAAGGATAAAGGAGGTAATGACTACTTCAGTTCCCATTTGCTGCCAGTAGGAAAGAGTGGTCAAGATTGGAAAGAGCAGGTGGTAGGATTACTTCATGATGCAGCTGAAGATACTCCCAACGACATATCTACAGTTTTGCAATTAGTAAAAGCAAAATTGGAGATGTGGATGAACAATCCAGACGACAGGTCCTGGGTTGATGAATTTGAGGATGATTTCTTTCAATATCCTGCTGAGCAGTGCCATCCTCCTACAAAGAAAGAGTGGAAAGAGATTGCCACAGCCCTTTTATTGCTCAATCACCACACTGCGCCAAACAGAGAGGAGTATCTTTCTCGCATCTGTACCAACAAGCTTGCGCTCAAAGTGAAGTTGAATGACCTTCGCAATAATATGGATATCAGTCGCATTCCAGAGCCGACAGAAAAGGACATGGAGAGACTGGAACGCTATAAACGAGAATATGAATGTCTGATGGATGTTTTAAATAGATGGTTTTAAGCCATAATATGGTAACAAAGACGTTGAATTCAGATATTAAGATTTACCTTAAGATAGCAAAGTCACATTGGCGATTCACCAATGTGACTCCAAAGACGTTTTCCGTATCGGCAACACCTATGTCTGAATATCTGTACAAAGGGCGCCATTTATAGTTTTTATATTTCAACAATATTGCCCAAGCTTGTTAATAGGAAAGCACGACGACAATCCAGACATGCATATTGCTCTGCGATGATGGGGTCCGAATCCTGCTGAGTGTGACCAAAGACCTGATACACGTTTGGTATCCTTTTCTGCGTATATTGATGGTCACTGACATCAGCCCAAACAGGTGACGGATATTTGGCATAGCCCCAACGTGAAGCGGAAATATCCATCAGGCCATTGATGACAAAATCATGGAAGCCCTCTTCTGTGCTCAATTTGTCTTTGAGAGATGAGCATATGTCATCCAAATCATAAGCGTTCACCTCGGGCATCCTATACTTTAGCCAATCCCAACCAACCCCGGCATGAGTGAAGAGGAAATCCTTCTCTTCTGTGCTTACCGTCATTGCCAGTTTGAACAAGGAAAAATTCTCACTGAAGATTTGATGAATCTTCTCATAGTTCTCTTTGTCCTTGCGACTGCTATTCA
>JAEEGL010126981.1_pt1 | contig 17034 bp, 16 predicted proteins | sample 9134231 | NCBI WGS metagenome assembly JAEEGL01 (sample SAMN16246548, study PRJNA631951) | gut metagenome | biome: gut microbiome; feature: rumen; material: fiber-attached | host: Bos | place: Iran: Karaj | collected 2018-10
AAAGGAGCGTTCATCCATGGCAAAGAAAACAGTTGATGACATTCAGGTAAAGGGAAAACGGGTTCTGGTTCGCTGCGATTTCAACGTACCCATGAAGGACGGCGTCATTACGAACGACAAGCGCATCGTCGCTGCACTGCCCACCATTAAAAAGCTGATTGCTGACGGGGGCCGCGTGATCCTGTGCAGCCATCTCGGCAAGCCGAAGAACGGTCCGGAAGAAAAGTTCTCCCTCGCTCCTGTGGCTGTCCGCCTTAGCGAGCTGCTTGGACAGAACGTTGTTTTCGCCAACGATGACAACGTTGTCGGGGAAAACGCCAAAGCCGCTGTTGCAGCCATGAAGGACGGCGATGTCGTTCTGCTGCAGAATACCCGGTTCCGCAAGGAAGAGACCAAGAATATCGAAGACTTCAGCAAAGAACTGGCGACACTGGCCGACGCGTACGTCGATGACGCTTTTGGTTCCTGCCACCGCGCACACTGCTCCACCGCGGGCGTAACCGCCTACACCAGCCCCAATGTTGCCGGGTACCTGATCGGCAAGGAACTGTCCATCATGGGCAAAGCCCTTGAAAACGCCGACCGTCCCTTCGTCGCGGTTCTCGGCGGCGCCAAGATCGAAGACAAGCTGAACGTGATCAACAACCTGCTGGAAAAGGTTGACACCCTGATCATCGGCGGCGGCATGGCATTTACCTTCCTGAAGGCGAAGGGCTATGAAGTCGGCAAGAGCCTGCTGGATGAGAGCAAGATCGATTACTGCACTGAGATGATGGCAAAGGCTGCCGAAAAGGGCGTCAAGCTGCTTCTGCCCATCGATACCGTATGCGCCGCCGGTTTCCCGGATCCGATCGACGGACCCGTGGAAGTGACCGTTGTGGATTCCGACAAGATTCCTGCTGATATGGAAGGTCTGGACATCGGACCGAAGACCCGTGAACTGTTCGCGGATGCCGTGAAGACCGCCAAGACCGTAGTATGGAACGGACCGATGGGCGTTTTCGAGAATCCCACCCTGGCGCAGGGCACCCTGGCTGTTGCCCAGGCGATGGCGGATTCCGAGGCTGTCACCATCATCGGCGGCGGCGACAGCGCTGCGGCTGTTGAACAGATGGGCCTTGGCGACAAAATGACCCATATCTCCACCGGCGGCGGTGCCAGCCTGGAATTCCTGGAAGGGAAGACCCTGCCCGGCGTTGCCTGCCTGGATGACAAATAAGAAAGGAATCAAAACCATGCGTAAATCGATTATTGCCGGAAACTGGAAAATGAACAAGACCCCCGAAGAAGCGAAAGCGCTTGTGACGGAGCTGAAGCCCCTCGTTAAAGATGCCATCTGTGATGTCGTTGTCTGTGTGCCTGCCGTGAACTTTGCCGCAGTGAAAGAAGCCGCCAAGGGCAGCAACATTCACCTGGGCGCGGAAAATGTACACTGGGCAAAGAGCGGCGCCTATACCGGCGAGCTGAGTGCTGATATGCTCAAGGCATGCGGTGTGGAATATGTCATCATCGGCCACTCTGAGCGCCGTCAGTACTTCGGTGAAACCGACAAGACCGTGAACCAGCGCGTTCTGGCTGCTGTTGAAGCCGGCCTGAAGGTCATTATGTGCGTAGGCGAGAACAAGGAAGAACGCGAAGCCGGTTATACCAACGCACTGGTTGAGTACCAGACCCTGATCGGCATGAACGGGCTGACCAAGGAACAGGTTGCCAAGGTCATCATCGCTTACGAGCCCGTGTGGGCGATCGGCACCGGCCTGACTGCCACCGATGAACAGGCAAACGAAACCATCGGCGTCATCCGTGCCGCGGTTGCCCGCAAGTATGGCAAGGGCACCGCCAACAAGGTCCGTATCCAGTACGGCGGAAGCATGAATCCCAAGAACGTCAAGGGACTCATGGCACAGCCCGAAATCGACGGAGGCCTGATCGGCGGCGCAAGCCTGAAGGCTCCTGATTTCAGCCTGGTTGTCAACTACGACAAATAATCCAGTTCATACAAAAAGGAATCCGGTATGATTGCCGGATTCTTTTTTTACATGAAAACAGGCAGCGTATCCGCTGCCTGTTATTGTGTATGCCCGGCAGGATTCGAACCTGTGACCTTCAGAGTCGGAGTCTGACACTCTATCCAGCTGAGCTACGGGCACTCAACGGATGGTATAATACCACACCGCTGAGTGAAAGTCAATTCCTTATTCGATTACCAGAGAACATCTCCTGCAGAAACGGCGGAAGCAAACGGACCCGGTATCGTATCAATTCCCCTTGGCGCTCCGAAATAGTCCTGATTGAAGATAATATCCGTACCATCCGGGTTTTCAAAACGCTGTTCCGGTTCAAATGCTTTACCCAGAGATTCTGTGGCAATAATTCCGTCAGTAAAGTTTTTCAGGTAGGTATACAGATTTGTTTTAAGGGAATATTTCCCATCCTTCTGTACCAGCTGTACCTTTATCTTTGCCGTCCTGTTTTCCAGATAATGTTTTTCCTTTCCGTAAATATCGCAACCATTGAAATAAGCATTTCCGTCCACCCATACCGGAAGATGTCCGAAGTGAGCCTTTCCAAGGCCGCCCATATTCGGTTCAGCCCCGGGCAGGAAAGGAGCAATCCATTCATCGTAAGTCGGGAAAATATCAAATGCTGCCGTACCTACTACCTGGTAATCCGCATCTGTCGGTTTCTTTGACGGATCAGTAACCGGATAAGCCTGAACGAATATATTGTTATAAATCCGGTCATCCCCGTGCAGGATTGTCATAAAACCGGCCACTTCCGTACGGTGACGAATATGGTAGGGAGTATAACGCGGTTCGCGCTGCCCGTTCACAATGCTGTCCACGCCGCTGTTGATCAGGCTGAAGGAACCCAGCATCAGATTATGAATAACCGCAATTCCTTCGCTGGGAATTGTCACATTGACCGGGCTCATCAGCACATTGTTGTCAATCAGGGTCGGGCCATGGCCGACTTCAATGAAAACATCAGTGGAGAACATTGCCCCCATCGCTTTTTCCCGGTCATCCGGCTTCCAGTTGTCATGCATCAGGTTCTGGGTAATCCGTGCTCCCTGCGCCTCCCAGTCAAGCCATACACCCATAATACAGTTATGGATATGATTTCGCCGGATCGTCACATCAATACCCGCATGCAGCTTAATACCGGCCGTTTCAGCGCCGCCCAGCTGCTGGGAATTGCAGATATGATGGATATGACAGTCCTCAATGACGGAAAACACACCACCCATCCGTCCGACGATTCCGGTCTGCTCACAATGATGGACTTCGCAGCGGCGGATTATATGGCTGCCGACATTTTCCTTCAGCCAGCCATGGTACTGACCGCGGCAGACCGCATCCCGCTCCATCTGCGTCGGGCTTTTTACCCGTTTGTGATAGAAATACATGTCATTTTCCGGATCGAGATACTTTCCGAGGGAAATCCCGCAGCAACGGCTGTTGCTGACTTCACAGTCCTCAATGATCCAGCCTTTGGACCAATGAGGCCCGATCAGTCCGTCCTGGTAGGCCGCCGGGGGCGCCCATGTGGTTGCCGCCTTGGTCAGTACAAAACCGCTTACCGTTATGTATCCGACGCCGTTTTTGTCCGGCATGAAAACATTCCTTCGTACGCTGATTTCCACATTTTCCCTGTTTGGATCGAATTCCTGGAAATTGGCATAGAATACCGTCTCATCGCCATCCTGCTCAGAATACCAGAGATATTTCGCCTCTTCCTGATTCCACGCGCATTTGTCCGGTTTCCCGGCCTGGCATTCCTTCAGTGAAGTCGTTTCATACATCATCCGGTCATTGAGGAAAACAGAACCGGTATGCCGAACTGTCGGCGCAAAATACCAGTCACCGCATACCATGGTTGTATACGGATTATATGCACCGAATACACTGTTCCTGACCCTTGCTGTCCATACTTTTCCCTTTACTTTTTTCCATCCCGTAAGTACTTCAGCACCGGTAATCACTGCCGCTTTCGGCGATTCGCTGCGATATACAATCCGCTGATCTTCCGTACCCGCAAAAACAGGGTTCACATACTCACGGTATGTTCCGGGCGCAACAACCACCTCGTCGCCCGGGCGTGCGATTTTCGCTGCGTCATTGATATGGCGGAAAGGCATTTCCCGGCTTCCGTTTCCTTCACGGCCCGCATTGATGTTGACATAATAAATCATTTTGTTTCCTCCCTCTCTTTATCGATAAATCCGGTAATGGCCGGAAAGCATCATCAGGCAAAAGAAGTACAGGCAGTTGTCATAATACCGGCGGCCGCCTTTCCGAAGCGGTGTATTCACAAATGTTTCCATAAAACGCTTCCGGTGGATACTTCTGCTCGCAATGGAAGATGCGCCAAGAACAGAAATGATTGCGACAGGATGCATTGCCGGTTCATCTTCCGGCGTTCCGTCCAGTTTATATGCACGCAGGTCATTCAGATCCATTTCCGAGAAGAAATCCTGGATTCTGGTGCAAATGTCATCTTCCTCTTCATGCGGTCCGAACCACAGGTGATCCAGCGCGATGTTTTCAACAACACGGTACGCATCAGAATAGTATTCCCATGGTTTTCTGAACAGCAGTACTGTTTTCCCGTCATATCCGGCATATTCAGGGCTCAGGCCCGTGACCGGGTGAGCGGACATTACAATATACCTGCGGCTTGCTTCCGCAGCGTTTTTCCAGAATTCCCGGTCCGCGGGATTGGCCTTTTCCGCAAACAGATCATAAAAATGGGGAAGGTGATAGCTCGGATCGGATATTTTCATATTGGGGACAAAACGGATATACCGGTTTTCCGGTTCCCACATCGGCTGACCTCCGGGAACAATCTCATGCTGATGCACCGCATGATGAAGGATATCGCGCGCCTGAGATGAATAGTTGAAGATTCCTTCGCCGTCCCCCCAACGTGCAGACGCCATGAAAAGTGCCATGGCAAAGTATTCTTCACCGTCCGGCGCGGGACCGTTTGAATTTGATTTCCCGTCCGGAAGAACCGACCAGGCAAAATATCCTGCGTTCGGCCCTTCCGTAATGCGCATATAGCGAACAGAGAACATCCACAGCTTATCGAATATATCCTTCCGGTCCATCTGAACGCACATCATCATCCCATAGCTCATGCCTTCTGTCCGGGCATCATTGTTGCCAGTATCCACCATGCACCATGCATCAGGATCCGTATGATGGCAGAAGTTTTCCTCCGGATCAAAGAATATTGTCTGAAATGCCTGGCTGACCAGTTCATCCGCTTTTTGGTCGCTGATTCCGATTTCATTCAGAAAATTGGGATAAATCCCCGTATTTGCAGACCCTGTATTCATTTTCCCTCCATGCCTTTTCAGAATTATGATATCAAAAAATTGTACTTACAACTTATCTTTCATTATAAACATCTGAAAATGGCTGTCAAGCTTGAATTACCCGGATTGTTCGAATAAAATATGGGTGACCAGACTTGCGGGAGGTTATCATGCGAATACTGCTGATCAGGCATGCGGAGCCCGATTATATCAACGACTCCATTACCGAAAAGGGCAAAAGAGAAGCGCAGCTTCTCAGTGAACGCATTGCCCGGTATAACATCAGGGACTACTTTGTGTCGCCGCTGGGCAGAGCCCGCGACACAGCCTCGTATACCCTTCACAAAACAGGCCGCACTGCCGAAACACTTGACTGGCTCCAGGAATTCCGGGGAAAATACCCGGATCCGGAAACCGGAAAGCTCCGCCTGGCCTGGGACATTCCACCGCGAATCTGGACTGAATACCCGGGTGTTTATGATATCCGCACCTTCCTCAGCAATCCTCTTTTCGATACCGGCAATTTCCGGGAAATATGGAAAGAAACATCTGACGGGGTAATCTCGCTGATGAATCGCTACGGTTTCATAAAATCCGGCCCTGTCTGGCTCTGCAGTAACAATCGTTCCGATACAATTGCCATTTTCTGTCATTTCGGTATCAGCATGGCTGTTATCAGCTGCCTGGCCGATATCTCACCATTTGTTCTCTGGCACCGGACGCTTTGCTATCCTTCCTCCGTTACAGAAATCGTTACAGAGGAAAGGGAAAAAGGGGTGGTTTCCTTCCGGATTACGAAGCTTGGTGATATTACTCATCTTGAAAGTGCCGGAGAGCCCCGCTCCGATGCCGGCCTTTTCCCGGAATGCTATACCGGAATTGATACAACAGAAGCCGGCAATTCCGGTCTCAATCCATACCGCAATCCATAAAATAACCGATCCGGCAGCCTATGTGAATCCAATAAAAAATATCCTTTCAAATTGACGGAATCCTGAATTTTTGATATAATTTTTGCTAATATTTTACGGGAGGGAAAGAGAATGCTGCAAAACAAAATCAGGGAAGGGCTGACTTTTGATGATGTGCTCCTGGTGCCGGCCAAGAGTGAGGTTCTGCCCAGAGATGTCGATCTTTCCATTCAGCTGACTCCGAATATTAAACTCAATATTCCGATTCTGTCAGCCGCCATGGACACGGTAACTGACAGCAGAATGGCCATCGCAATGGCACGCGAAGGCGGTCTCGGTATCATTCATAAAAACATGTCCATCGAAGAGCAGGCCGCGCAGGTGGACAAAGTCAAGCGCAGTGAGCACGGGGTCATCACGGATCCTTTCTATCTGAGTCCTGAAAACCTGATCAGTGACGCCGAAGAACTGATGAGCCGTTACCGTATCAGCGGCGTCCCGATTACGCGGGATGGAAAGCTTGTCGGCATCCTTACAAACCGTGACCTGCGGTTCGAAACAGATTACAGCCGTCCGATCGGCGAAGTTATGACAAGTGAAAACCTGATTACCGCTCCCGAAGGAACAACTCTGGAAGACGCAAAGAGAATCCTTGCTTCCCACCGTATTGAAAAGCTTCCCATTGTTGACAGTGAAGGCAATCTCCGCGGACTCATCACCATCAAGGATATTGAAAAGACGTCAAAATATCCCAACAGTGCCAAGGATGCAAACGGCCGTCTTCTGTGCGGTGCCGCAGTCGGTGTGACAAAAGATGTTTTTGAGCGAATCGATGCTCTTCTGGAAGCGAAAGTTGACGTGATCAATATTGATACCGCCCATGGACACAGCCTGGGAGTTCTCCGCCAGGTGGAAGCCATCCGCAGCCGCTATCCGGATATCACCCTTTTCGCCGGCAATGTTGCTACGGCTGCTGCCACACACGATCTGATCTCTGCCGGTGTGAACTGCGTCAAGGTTGGTATCGGTCCCGGTTCCATCTGTACCACGCGGGTCATTGCCGGTATCGGCGTTCCACAGATTACTGCTGTTTCCGACTGTGCTGAAGAAGCCGACAAATACGGTATCCGCGTAATTGCCGACGGCGGCATCAAGTACTCCGGTGACATTACCAAAGCAATCGCCGCAGGAGGAAGCTGCGTCATGCTTGGCAGCCTTCTGGCCGGCACGGAGGAATCTCCCGGTGCTATGGAAATCTATCAGGGCCGTTCCTTTAAGGTATACCGGGGAATGGGCAGCCTGAGCGCCATGGCAGTCGGGTCCAAAGACCGTTATTTCCAGGAAGGTGCAAAAAAGCTTGTTCCGGAAGGCGTGGAAGGCCGTGTCCCGTATAAGGGAACCCTTGCTGACACCATCTTCCAGATGGTCGGCGGTCTCCGCAGCGGAATGGGCTACTGCGGCGCCAAGACCGTGGATGACCTGCGGAAAAACAGCGAATTTATCCGGATCACCAATGCAGGCCTCGCTGAAAGCCATCCGCACGATATCTCCATTACCAAGGAATCTCCCAACTATACAAGGAATAACTGACCGACATACTGCTTGAAGGATGGTTGACAGATGGGGAAGCGTTTTTACAAGTTTGCCAGCGCAGTAATCCGTACTTTCTCACACCGGATGACCACTGAGTGGGAAGTTCCCTTTGAGGAAGGCCCATGTGTGTTTGTTGCAAATCATGTCGGCGCAATCGGGCCGGTGGATATGTGTACCAAGTTCCCGATGAGAGACCGCTGCCATCCCTGGATCAACAACGGAATGCTGGAGGCAAAGGAAGTACCGGCATATGTCCGGCAGGATTACTGGTGGAAACCCGGCAATATTTTTGAACCTCTGCTTAATGTTACCGTCCCGTATATCGCCGCAGCCATCCTCCCTCCTGTGCTCCGGAGTGTCCAGTATATTCCCGTATACCATGACCAGCGTATTATGCTTACACTGCGCCAGAGTATACGCGCCCTTCAGAAGGATGATTATCTGATTATTTTCCCGGAACAGCCGAGCGGATGGCTGACCCATCATGACTGGATCAATACCAGCTGGCTCCGTATCGGAGAGATGTGGTACCGCGCAAGCGGACGTTCATTAAAACTTTATCCGGTCCATATCGACCGGAAAAAGCATATGTTCAGGGTAGCCGCACCAGTATACTATGATCCCACGCGACGCTTTACCGAGCAGGAAGAGGAACTTGCCGGAAAACTCGCAAAGGGAATCCGCGGAGAATGATCCTCAGGGATTGCCATCCGGCCGTTCCGCATTTCCGTCCTGAAGCATATCCCTGCACAGGATCCGAAGAAATGCCAGGGCATTTTCCTCATTTTTATTGGTGAAATGGACGGAGAGGAATCCATTATCGCAGTATGCATATTGAATCAGGCCGGGGAGTTTATCCTGCGGAATACCGTAGAGATGATTCTCCCCGGTTTCTGTATTTTTCCGCCATCCACGCTGTAAATCAATACTGCTCAGTATCTGCATCAGTTCCGAATCATTTTCAAGGGGAATAAACGCCCCTTCTGAAGACAGGGACAGAAAATTCTCCCGCGGAAGCAGATATATATCACCTTCACCGGCTGCAATATAAGTCATAAGCTGCATCGGGCCATACTGATCATCCGTGTACAACGTAACCTGCTGGATTTTTTCCAGCCACGGCATTTCTTCACTGCGTACTTTTTCAGTATATTCTTCCAGCTTTTCCGTATCCACATATCCGGAAATGTAAAGATCCACTTTCTTGTCATCCGGAATCCGTGGTGCTGTTACGGTATACAGCAGATCCACACCGAAAATCCCAATTACAAGGAACAGTATGTATTTCCACCAGTTGTAGGTCATATGCTGCTTCAGTGTACGGCGGTTTACAGGTGTCTTCATATATCCTCCGGATATCTGTGCCATCCCGGCTGAAATGTGTACTGGATGAAGGATAGCACGAATAGAGTTGAAAAACAAGCCGGGAGCACCGGAAGGAAAAACCGTTTTTTTTCCGAATTTATATATTACCGGAACAATCAGTAATATTTTACACGGAAAGGGTGGAATGACGATGAAGTTTCAACCGATCATTACCGTAGGACGCCAGTACGGATCCGGCGGGCGATACGTCGCGAAGCTGCTTTCCGAACGGCTTGGAATTCCTTTTTATGACAAGGAGCTTCTGGTGGAAGCATCCAAGGACAGCGGTATATGCCAGGAAGTGATGGAGAATTACGATGAAAAGCAGGAAAAAAGGGGATTGTTTTCCATGCTTGGAGGATATCAGGCACGTTCCGAAATGAGCATGTACCTGGATATTCCTTTGAATCACCGCATTTTCCTGGCCCAGTTCGATACCATCCGGAGAATTGCGGATGAGGGTCCCTGTGTTATTGTGGGCCGTTGCGCAGACTATGTCCTCCGGGATCACCCGAATGTGATCAATATCTTTATCAAAGCTTCCAATGAGGAACGGATCCGCCGGATTGTCAACATATACGGAATTGATCCAGCTGATGCAGAGGAGAGCATCAGGAAATCCGATAAGCAGCGCGCCTCCTATTATAATTATTACGCCACAGGAACCTGGGGCAGCGTCGACAACTATCATCTATGTGTGGATACCGGGGTGATGGGAATCAACGGCGCCGTTGAGCTGATATGCAAGAGCATTGAAATCCGGGAAAAAAAGATCGAAGAGGATAAAACCGAATGGTAATCAGACGCATCTCCATTCTTCTGCTTGTTCTGATCCTGGCATGTAGCGGCATTGCTGCTGCCGACATTGAATGGCCTGAAGAAACAAACGGGCAGAAGGTTCTTAAGCAGTACATTGAAAGCGTCAATTCATATCTGGCACAGCAGGATGAAATGCCGGTAAACCGATGCTTTGAAATTCACAGATCGATTGCCATCCTCGGCATTACAGCTGAAGATGATGCTGAAATACCTGAAGATATTGAAATCAATGTCAGGATGAATGATGATTCCCTGGATTCGCTGGAGCTGATTGTACGCAATGTGCATCGTTTTCCGGCTATCGCCACAGCATTCCTGCGTGCCCTGTTCCAGGATTCCGAAACTTCCTCCAGGGAAATAGAAGTTCCTGCCCAGAAAGCTGCACAGGCTCTTCAAAATCCCGACACATCTTTCGGTGAGGAGATTTACAACGATAAAGGAAACGCCCCCCGCATCTACTATAACTATTATCCGGATTATCTTTATATGGAAAAATGGATCATTATGACCATCATTTTCCCAATGAAGGATGCCTGGGACGGATCCGATATCCTGACAATCCGGGATGAGGAAAAAGTCTATATTCCGGATGAAGAAATCGGCGAAGCATATGAAGGTTATTACTCCAAGGATGATTATTCCCATTTTGATGTATTTACAACACCGACACCCGAACCGGATTCCGCTGCTGCTGAATATGATTTCAGATAGTTTTCCGTTGTTTCTGTGTTGTTTTTACAGCTTCTGTATTGAGATTGTCAGCCCCAGAGGGTAAAATTCCCTCCGGGGCTTTTTTTGAGCCTGACTGAATTTCGGAGGTATACCATGAGTAAAATTCAGATGAAAACACCCCTGGTTGAAATGGACGGAGACGAAATGACCCGTATCCTGTGGGCCAGGATCAAAGAACTGCTGATCACGCCGTTTGTAGACCTTAAAACAGAGTACTACGATCTTGGGCTGAAACACCGGGACGAAACCAATGACCAGGTAACTGTTGAAAGCGCCAATGCCGCCAAAAAATATGGAGTTGCCGTCAAATGTGCCACAATCACTCCAAACGCGCAGCGGGTTGAAGAATATCACCTGAAGGAAATGTGGAAAAGCCCGAACGGAACAATCCGTGCCATTCTTGACGGCACCGTTTTCCGGTCCCCGATTCTTGTGAATGGCGTTCATCCGACCGTCCGCACATGGAAAAAACCGATTGTTATCGCACGCCATGCTTATGGTGATGTTTACCGGAATTCAGAAATCCGCGTTCCTTCCGCAGGTAAAGCAGAGCTGGTTTTTACTGCGGAAAACGGTGATGAGATCCGGCAGACTATTTTCGACTTCAAGGGCCCCGGTGTAATCCAGGGAATCCATAACCTGGACAGTTCAATCCGTTCCTTTGCCCACAGCTGCTTCCGGTTTGCGCTGAGCCAGAAACTTGATTTATGGTTCTCCACAAAAGATACGATCAGCAAAACATATGATCACCGTTTCAAGGATATTTTCCAGGAAATATATGAGCAGGAATATCAAAAAGCATTTGAAGAAAACGGTATTACATATTTTTATACGCTGATTGATGATGCTGTCGCCAGAGTGGTACGCTCTGAGGGTGGTTTTATCTGGGCATGCAAGAATTATGACGGGGATGTAATGAGCGATATGATCGCAACAGCATTCGGTTCCCTTGCAATGATGACTTCCGTGCTTGTCAGTCCAAACGGACAGTTCGAGTATGAGGCTGCCCACGGAACTGTTACGCGTCATTATTACCGGTATCTGAAAGGGGAGGAAACCAGTACCAATCCTGTTGCCACCATTTTCGCGTGGAGCGGCGCACTGCGGAAACGCGGTGAGCTCGACAACCTTCCCGACCTGCAGGCATTTGCTGACAATCTGGAAAAGGCCACCCTGGATACCATCAATTCCGGAATCATGACCAAAGACCTGGCCGGCCTGTATGAAGGCAATGTACAGGGAGTCAACAGCCAGCAGTTCCTGGAAGCAATTGCCTGCCGAATCAGCGCCGTATACGCATAAGCCGGAGGCAGTTTCAGGTATTGACGTCCTGTTTTGTTTTCGTTATAATTTAATCAGCTTCCTGGGGATCGCGACAGCTTTTCGGTTTTCCCCACATTTCATAAAATGGAGCCCGGGTCCAAATGGCGATATGCCATGCCCCCGTTCTGAACGCCAGGGGACGGCAGATTCATCAGGCAGGGCACCAGCCTGCTTTACATAGCGGGTGAAAAAACGAAAGCATCGGCTCCCTGGGGCAACAAAAAGCCTGTACAAAATCTGTACAGGCTTTTTCTTTTTCAGAAAAATCTAACGGGTTGACTGACCGATCGTTATCCTCTGTGAAAACGGCATTCCCCAGAGATACCAGGAAACAATCGCTTCCCGGACATGATGCATTCCCGTACCGGTCAGTACTGTTACCTCGATTATCCCATCTTTACCCGGCTGGATTACTTTCTCAGACTGCTGTGCCAGCTGAATAATATCTCCTGCAAGCGGTATGATCCTTATTTCAGCAGCTTTGGCCGGAATCCTTGTCCGGTTGGCAATCCGGACAGTCCATGTATACAGCAGGCTTTCCGCCGGAGAAAACGCTGTATCCGCTGACAGTTTCAGACCTGAAAATGTACCTTCACCGAGCTGTGTTTTCAGCATTTCCATCAGATCCGGCTGTGACATCGGATCGGTTGCAACACAATCCACATAAACAACAGACAGGGAGGATGAAGCATAATAATATACAACCCCACCCAGTGCCAAAATACAAAGAACGATCAGAAAAATGCCCACTGCTTTCATGATCAGTTACCTGCTCCCTGTTCCTGCTGTGAAAGAATCCGATTCATCTCATCAATCATTTCCGCATCTTTCAGGCTGAATTTGAATTCCACCCGGCGGGATGCGTCCGCATCCTCTTTGCCGTCCACATAGATCAGGTCAGAATAACTGCGCCCCTTCGCGGTCAGAATCTGCTGAAGGCGTGTTTTCTGTTCCCTGGACAGGGACTGCATATTCAGACAGTACAAAGCTACCTGAAGAGCCCGATCCTGACTGAGTTTCAGATTCGTTTCATAGCTTCCCTGTGAGTCTGTATGGCCTTCGATGATGATCTCACCCAGATAATCCGCATATTCATCACGAAGAAGTACATTGAGGTAAACCGGGACGAATCGGTTCAGAAGATCCTGTCCTTCCTGTTTGATTGTATACTTTCCGGATTCAAAAAATACCGAGCTGTCCAATACAATATCACCGTTATTCGGATCAACAGTCGCCTTCAGATTCGCATGGGATAGGGCAGAAGAAAGCTCCCTTATCATGGCAGTACGAATTCCTACCAGATCATCGATCCGGCTGGCCTGACTGGAAAGCAGAAGCTGCTGTTCTTCCAGACGTGCCGTTGCTTTATCCAGATCAGCCTGTTTCAGAATCAGCGTGTTCTGCAATTCCTTCAGTTCCTCTTCCCTGGAAATCAGAATCAGGTTCGTCGCATTCAGTTCCTCTTCCTTGGACGTCAGGGTCGTCTGCAGTTCATCCAGGTCTGCCTGTATAATGATCAGGGCTTTTTCCTTTTCATTCAGTGCATCCTGAGCAATATTCAGCTGTATCGCCTGATTGTCCAGTTCCTTCGTTTTGGTTTCCAGCATGGTGAAATACTGATACAGACTATATGTCAGTATCAGAACAAAGATCAGCAGCAATGCCGCCATCATATCTGAATAGCTGATCCAGCTTGCTCCGCCTCCCGGACTACCGTGCGCAGCCCGCCGGTTATGAATCCGTTGACGCGCCATGCTTATTCCTCCCCGGAAAGAGTCGAAACCGTATCAGAAATTTTACCGACATTCCGGCTGATTCCTTCCATCAGATCCCGTATCATATCCAGGTCTTTCTGGTTCAGTTCTGTCCGGTCAGACAGGGAATGAATCTTCCCGCCGAATTCAGAAAGAAGTCCGGACAGTTCCTTGTTTTCATTCTGCATCTTTTCAAGAACAGCGTTGACTCTCTCTTCATAATTTTCATCGCGCCGGCGGACTTCACTGATCCCGTTCATATAATGATCAAATTTATCCAGGATATGATTGGTCATTTCCTGCAGGGCAACGGCATTGTTGACAATGCCCTGTGCCGTGGATAGATTTTCACCGGCGGCACGCGAGGCGCTGATCTGGTTTTTTGTCAGGGCATCCATGGACATGGACAACGATGCAAACTGATTTCCCAGACTCCGGTCCATTTCGTCCAGGAAACGGGCTACAATCCGGTTGACACCATCAATCTGGTTCCGGGTGGCGCCGACAATGAAGTGATCCATTGATTCAGATACGGGATTCATTGCGCGGGTAATGGAACGCCCGACATTTTCGGCCAGACGGTCCACCAGTGTATCATTGATTCCCTGCAGCATGAAATTGCGGTCCTGGTTCTGGATGATCATCTGTACATCATTATCCAGCGGGCGTGACATCGCAAGCTGGGTAAAAGAGGAAACAAAATCATCGATCGCGCGGTAGCTGGATCCCTGGGAAATGCGGTTGATCATGTTGAAGACAATACTGCAGCTGATACCTGCCACAGATGTTCCGAACGCAAAACGCATTCCACCGAGCAGATCGGGAATGCCTTTGATCAGCTCTGATGCATCAGCAAAATTCAGGGATGAAAGCCCCCTGGAAAGCCCCATAAACGTACCCAGGATACCAAGGGATGTCAGCAGATTCGGAATCAGTTCCGCCAGCGTTGCATTTCCAGGGCCGTGGGTCACAGTATCATCATTGATATAGTCCTCCACATTGGTCGGCAACCCGCGCCGGTCCAGCTGTTCCGCATTCTGAAGAAAACGCAGCCATATATCCTGAAGCCGTTTTCCGACAAACCGTGCTTCCTGCCAGACCGGTTTGTCCGTATTTTTCCCGGCATTGGCCTGCAGCCGGCTGATTGCCCTGCGAAGGGCACCCGTGGTTTTCCATAGCGGAATCAGGCATTTAAACAAGCCAATCAGCGTTACAACCGCGATGGCAGAATATACCAGATAATCGGCAAGATCCGGCAGTATTGCCGTAACGTTCGACAGATCAGGCATAGCAACGCCTCCTATAAACAAACATACGTCATTATATCATTTTATATTTGAAATGTAAATGAAACACATTTAACAAATATATAATATTTGATTCATTCCAACGAAGACAGGACCACACCCACCTTGTCATGAATCACAAGGTCACATTCTCTGTCCATCGGTGTCGCGTCCCGGTTGATCAGCACCAGGTGTTTTCCCCGGAAATACCGGACCAGTCCGGCCGCAGGATAAACGGTGAGGCTTGTACCGGCGACAATCATCAGATCTGCTTTGGATATTGCCTGAACTGCTCCCATCACCACATCATTATCCAGGCCTTCTTCATACAGAACCACATCCGGTTTAATCCTGCCGCCGCATTCACATTCCGGAACCGGACCGGGATAATCCCGGATATATTCCGGCGGATAAAACTTTCCGCAGCGTTCACAGTAATTCCTGTGAACACTTCCGTGAAGCTCATAAACTTTCCGGTTTCCTGCTTTCTGATGCAGGCCGTCAATGTTCTGCGTAACGATTCCGGACAGTTTACCGGCTTTTTCCCATTCTGCCAGTTTCCGGTGTGCTGCATTCGGTTCAGCATCCAGCGGAAGCATTTTATCACGGTAAAACCGGAAAAATTCTTCCGGTTTCCGTACAAAAAAAGTATGCGAAAGAATCTGTTCAGGCGGATAATCATACTTCTGATTATATAAACCATCCACACTTCTGAAATCCGGAATCCCGCTCTCCGTGGAAACACCGGCTCCGCCGAAAAAAACGATCCGGCTGCTTTCATCAACCCATTGTTTCAGCGGTTCATATGCCATATTATTTTCCACCTTTCTGCTGCTGTACATCATCCTGCGGATTTTCGAACTCCGGAGCTGAATCGCCGGGTTTTCCCTTCACTTCAACCACTCCGGTTTTTTCACATTCGTCAGAAGTTTCCTGTGAAGAAGCGCAGTCTCCTTTTTCTTCTGTATCCGGCTTTTCGTTATTTCCCGGTATCTCCTTTTCATCCGGTTTGTCCCGGTCCTGTTCCGCCGTAATATTTCTTTTCAGGGCCCGGCTCATCATGATGAGAACCACCATATCCAGTACCGCTTCAAACACCAGCATCAGGCCAATGACAAATTCTTTGTTTTCTCCCATAAAATCAGGACGCAGCAAAGCCAGAATTCCGATCACCATTGACAGGGAAGCAAAGATCAGCATAATCCACCATCTTCTGACCTTCAGCTGAGCCAGGTCGAACGCATACTGAATTTTCAGAAATGCCCCGGCCAAAAGTGAAATCCCCCAGATTACCGGGAAAATGTCCTGCAGAAATGCCGGGTTGAAAACCAGCATTGTGCCGGAAAGCAGCAGAACCAGTCCTGCAGCAAGCCTGGATTCAATGATCTTCCGCATCACAGGTGAATGCAGATAAATCACTACCTGGCAGATGCCACAGATTGCCAGCAGGCCGGAAAGCACATAAGCTGCAATCATCAGTGCTGTGTCCTGCAGAAATACAAGGAGCAGACCGAACAGAATATCAAAGCAAATGGAAAGCAGCAGCGAATGCATATGGAACAGCAACCCTTTTTTCTTTTCCCCGACATTTTTCACTGCACTCATACCGGTATTTCTCCTTCTGAATCCTCCAGATTTTTATGTATAATATTTCAACAGATCAGAAAATGTTTCCTTCCGTACAACGTTTGTTCTTTTGGTTTCCGCAGCCTGACAGTTTATTGACATGTCAGTATCTTCATGCTATGATGCAACAAGTCAAAGCGGAGGAGTCTGCCTGATGATGTTCTCAGGCGGCTTTTTGCTTAGAGTGGAGGAATTGCCGTATGAATCAGTACCGTGTCGGAATTGTCGGTGCCACCGGAATGGTCGGACAGCGGTTCATCTCGCTGCTCCAGAATCATCCCTGGTTTCATGTAACCTGCCTG
>JAEEGL011315000.1_pt1 | contig 17034 bp, 13 predicted proteins | sample 9134231 | NCBI WGS metagenome assembly JAEEGL01 (sample SAMN16246548, study PRJNA631951) | gut metagenome | biome: gut microbiome; feature: rumen; material: fiber-attached | host: Bos | place: Iran: Karaj | collected 2018-10
CTCAACCGCATCGCCATCACCTACGACGACGAGGTCGATACCGCCGTCGACGCCATGACCTCCATCATCGAGCCGATCCTCATCATCGTCCTCGCCCTCATCGTCGGCACCATCGTCATCGCCATGTTCCAGCCTCTCACCGCCATCATCTCCGGCCTCTCGCAGCAGGGAATGTAAGCCATGAAACGCAACGGATTCACCATCATCGAGATGCTCGTGGTCGTGATCGTCATCGCGATCCTCTCCGGGCTCGTCTTCAAGCTGATCGGCGCCGGCGGCTCGAGTTCCGACCGCGCCAAGGCCCGCCGCCAGGTCGAGGCCCTCGCCAACGCCTGCGAGGAATACCGCGCCGAGTACGGCAGCTATCCTCCCGTCCCCAAGTCCTACGACCCCGGCACGGGGAGGTGGTACCAGCCCGTCACCTACAGCTACCCCGAGAATGCGGATAAGTGGACGGGCGGCAGCGCTTCCTCGCTCGCCAACCAGCTCCGCGACATCCCCCGGACGAGACTGGAGGAGGAGGGCCATCATGTCTTCCAGTTTGGCGTTCTCTCGTTCCTCGTCCCCCGCATCGAGGGGCATGCCGAGACCGCTCCCGCGGAGTTCTTTGAGAGCAATTACAACAAAACCAAGGTCCCCAAGTCGGAGCTCCATAGCTGGTTCTCGCAGAACTCGTCGAAAAACGAGAACGACCAAACCATCACGAAATGGCTGAAGGATGGCAAGATCAAACGCGGCGATAACTGGGACGCCAAAAAGCACTGCCGCGCAGTCGACAATCCCCGCGACTACCGCCTCGCGAAAAAGATCGCCCCGCTGCTCGACGGGGTCACCATCAAGGACATGGATTCCCAATCCTACAGCGGAAACGTCTGGACGAACCAGATGCTTCGCATTGTCGATCCCTGGGGGCATTCCCTCAACTACGAGTCCGATCCCCCCCACGCAAGCTGCCGCATCTGGTCCAGCGGCCCCGATGGCATGACCGGCAACGTCAAAGGCAGCGACGGCAAGACCCGCAACTACAGCGCCGACGACATCGTCGCCGGATACGAGAACTAGCCATGAAGAAACGAACCGCGTTCACGCTCGTCGAGCTCCTTGTCGTGATGGCCATCATCGGCATCCTCGCCGGCATCCTCTTCCCCGCCCTCGGCGGCATCCGCAAGAAGGCCCGCCGCACCCAGTCGCACAACCTCGTCACTCAAGTCGAGGCGGCCTGGACCGTCCATTTCAACGACTTCCGCTCTTTCCCCGCCCCCGATCTCTTCGAGGACAAGAAGATGGTGGGAAAGGACGTCAAGTTCCCAATGACCCCACAGAACCTCGCCCTCCTCAACTGGCGCACCAAAAAGCCCCTCGACTACGGTGGCAAAGCCGCCGCCTGGGACAAGGACATCGGAGAAGCCGCCGCAAAGGCCATCAAGAAGGGCAGCCCCAACAAACCCCGCAAGCTTGAGTTCGAGGCCGAGAACAAAGAGGGGGAAAAGCTGACCTACACCGTCCCCACCCGCGATGCCTACTTCGAGATCGACAACATCCAGTGGGTCGTGGGCGTCGTCAACACCTGGGGAGCCCGTGCCGCCCAGAAGGGTTTCAACCAAGACGGCGTGAGCGGGGCGAAAAGCGAATTCAGCAAGTATCTCTCGGATGCCAACCATGCCGACCCACTCGTGTGGGTCTGCCTCGATGCCGACTATCAGGGCTCCGTCTCCAGCTCCGCCTCCGCAGAGGAATCCGACGAGGAATCCGACGACGACTCCGGCGATGACTCGGCAGATGACTCCAACGACGGCATCCACAAGGTCGCCATCGCATGGGTGAATTCGGAGAACAAGGGCGACAAAGTCATCGAGTCGTGGTAACCCGAGTCCCGAGTTCGAAGTCCCGAGTCCGAAGATCGAAGTCTAGAGTCCAGAGTCCGAAGCCCGAAGCCCGAAGCCCGAAGTCTCAGAGTTTGAAATCTGATATTTGAAATTTGAACGTCCAAAAGAGGCATTCCATGTTCCACACGATCCTTTCCCTCCGTCGTTCCCACCCCTCTGAAGTCGCCAAATTCCGGCAACCGACTCCGGACTCCGGACTTCGGACCTCGGACTCCCCGTCGCCCGCCACCGGCGGTCGACGGGCCGCGTTCACCCTCATCGAGCTCCTCGTCGTCGTCACCATCATGGCCACCCTTCTCGCCCTGCTCGGCGGCGGCATCCGCAAGTCCATCGACAACGCCAGGAGGCGTCGCGCCGCCACCGAGCGCGAGGCCGTCCGCACCGCCATCCTGAACTTCTGGCACGACGAGGGTAAGCCCCCCATCGAGACCAAGAAGGGCTTCCACACCTACATCTTCTGCGCCAACAGGCCCGACCTGAAGAGCGGGGAAAAGTGGGACGACGACTGGACAAAGGTCATCAACCCGCTTCTGGATCCGGAACACGAACTCAACAACCTCAAGAAGGCCTACCTCTCCGAGAAGGACGTGAATACCGGCAAGGAACCCAGCATCACCAAGATCAAGATCGACCTCTCCGCCAAGAACGCAACGGTGGAGTAGAAAGCGCGAGAGTTACATAGTGCGAGAGTGCGAAAGTGAAAGGATGATCTCCCGATGACTGGCAGGAAGAAGGTATTCCCAATGAATCAGTTCACCGCATTGCTGAACATGTTTCGACGTGCGAACGTTGACATCAACTCTCGCACCCTCGCTCCCACGCACTCCGATGAGGGTGAACGCCGCTCTGCGGCGTTCACCCTCATCGAGCTCGTCGCCGTCATGGGCATCATCGTCGCGCTGGCGCTTCTCGTCGTCGGCGGCTACTCCGGCATGTCGCGCGCCATCGCCTCGGGCCAGGGGGCCCGGCAGGTCCAGGACACCCTCCTCCTCGCCCGCCAGACCGCCTGCGTCAGCGGCGTCCGCATCTACTTCTACATCCTCGACGAGGAGCAGTACCTCCTCTGCCGCAAGATGGGCACTTGCTCCAAGAACAGCGACAAGCCGTCCTCGACAGACCATCCCTACGGAAGCGACGTCTACGCCCTTTACGACTACTACACCGACCTCCAGGGCTTCGTCAACCTCGTTGATCAGCAAGCGCAGCAAAACATGTCGAACGACCTCAAGAAGAAGATGGCCTATAGCTCCATCCTCTTCGAACTCCCATCCGGCTCCGAAAACGGGAACACCGAACCGAAATACGCGACGCTCCTCGGCGTGACCAACAGCGTCCCCGGCTGGCGCGTCTACTACAAGAAGCGCGGCGATGGCGGGAACCCTGACCAGATGTTCAAAGAGGGCAAGAACTTCGGCCTGGCGCTCCTTCCCATCCGCTCCCTTCCCAAGGGTTTCGCCTTCCCCGAGGACGACATCGGCAAGTTCCTCTACTTCGAGCCCACCGGGACGAACGGGGGCGGGCTGGAGGAAATCCAGATCCAAGAGGTGGCCCTCCCGGACAAGGACCACACCCAGAAGGTCAAAATCCAGGGCGGGAAGATCGAGATCGAGTTCCCCAAGTAAGTTCCAAGTCCGAAGTCACGAAGTCCGATATTTGAGTCTGAAGTCCCAAGTCTGAAGTCCAGAATCCGACATTTGAAGTCTGAGGTCCCAAGTCTGAAGTCCAGAATCCGACATTTGAAGTCTGAAGTCCCGGAGTTTGAACTTTGAAATCTGAAGTTTGAAATTCGACTGTCGAAACGAGGCATTGCATGTTCCACACGATCTTTCCCCTCCGTCGTCTGCTCCCCGTTGAAGCCGGCAAGTCCCCGCGCCGGACTTCGGACTTCGGACTTCGGACTTCGGACACCGCTGGGCGAAAAGCCGGCTTTTCGCTCATCGAGGTCAACGTCGCCATCCTCGTCATCGCCGGCGGCATGCTTTCGCTCTTCACCCTTTTCCCCGCCGGTCTGCGCATGAGCACCGCCGCCATGAGCGACACCCGCCAGGCTTTCTTCGCGGACCAGTTCTTCGCCTTCTTCGAGAACGGCCTTCTCACCAGCACCAAGATGCAAGACGTTTGGGAGTGGCAGGACATCGAGGAATTCTGGAAGGCCGGCCGCCATGGAGTGGAGGAGGGGTTCGACATCACTCTCGACAACAAGGACTGGCCGGACGATAGCGATCTCGAGAAGGCGATTATCGGCAGCTGGGATCCTTCCGGGCTGGAAAAGAGCAGTTTCAAGAAGACCAGGGGCTCCGGGTCCGACATCTCCCTCCGCTTCCGCTCCGGAGCTGTGGAGGACTACTTCAGCGAAAGCACCGGGAGCGGCTCCTCCTCGGGTACCCTTGGCGCCGAATTCGTCGTCCGCATCACCAGCGACTTCGCCCACTTGAACTCCCAGGGAAATCCAACGCACAACAATGACGACGGCCTCGTCTGGCGCGTCTCCCTCGTGGTCTCCGACGAGGGAGAGAACGGCTGGTTCTACGACAATCCTGTCTACCACCGGGATTTCCGCTATGCGGAACTCCCGTAAGTTCTGAATTCGAACGTCGAAATCTGGAATCTGAACAATGCGCCCAGAACGTTGAAATCTGAACTCTCAAATCTGAAATCTGCTTCGAACCATATCCCCCCACATAGCAACACACATCCCCACTCGCTTGTTCAGCCATGAGTAGCTACGGAATTCACAAGTCATCGCTTTTCCACACGTTCACACGTGGACCCTCCCATGGACGCAACGTCTCCGGCTTCTCCCTCATCGAAGTCCTTGTGGCCACCGCCCTGCTCGTCATGATCGTCGGCATGATCGGCTTCGTCTTCCGGCAGAGTTCCATGTCGTGGGAGAGCGGCACACGCCGTGCCGATGGCATCTCCCAGATCCGTGCCGTCGCCGGCGCCATCGAGCGCGACCTGCGCCTCGCCGTCGATGCGCGCGAATTCAAGGGGCTGTCGCAGAGCTTCGGTCAAAACAGCCTCGAATTCATCGCCCTCGCCGATCCGGATCCCGACAACCCCGACGACCGGGCCCTGGTGAGGGTCACGTACTCCGGCGGCAAGAAGGTCGAGAGGAGGGCGAACCGGCTTCAATGCTCCGGGGATACCTGGAACGCATCTGGCCGCGAGGTCCGTTCAATACTCCTCGATGGGGGGAAACAGGGCGATCCCAACATCTCCTTCTCCGTGCCAGACGGCTACCAGCAGGGGGACGGCCTCCCCGCCTACGTCACCATCGAGGCGGACATCGACGTCACCGAGTCGTTTTCCGGACTCACCGTCCGCAGCAAGGGCCCCAGCGAGAAAGGCTCCGGGGATGATATCGTCGCGAAGTAGAGGAGCCGTTTCCCGTCTGCCGTTTCCCGTCTACCGTTTCAAATCGCTTTACTCATTCAGGTATGAAGCAGCACCATTTTCTATTCACATCCTCCCCTGACACCTTCCCGCAACCGAAAACGGGAAACGGGAAACGGGAAACGCGGCGTGAACGCCGTTCGGCGTTCACCATCGTCGAGGTCCTGACGGTGGTCTCCATCATCGCCATTCTCCTCGGGATGGTCGGTGCCGCGTCGCACACCGCGCGGCAGAAGGCGTATCGCGCGCAGGCGGCGACCGAGGCCGGCGAGATCGCCAACGCCTGCCGAGCCTTCTGGATCGCTTCCGGAAACTGGGAGAACGGCCCCTACTGGCCGGGTGGCGCTGGCATGGCCGGCACGACAGCCAAAATCGAAAAGGACCAGGATATCTACAACGCGCTCGTCGGAAAAAACCCCGCCAAAACCGTGTTCCTCCAGTTCGACGAGTCCCGCTTCGACGACGACAACGCCTACTCCGACCCCTGGGGCAATGCCTACGAGATTTCGTTCGCCGAAGTGAGGGACAGCACCATCACCCACCACTTCAAGACCTCTGTCACCTTCCCCATGCGCAACCGCCACGAGTACTACGGGAATCAGTTCGAGTAAATCGAACGGATTCCGGGTCCCGAGTTCCGAAGTCCCGAGTTCCGAAGTCCCGAGTCCGAAGGTCCGAGCCCGAAGTCCCGAGTTCCAAGTTCCGAGTCCGAAGGTCCGAGCCCGAAGTCCCGAGTTCCGAAGTCCCGAGTTCCGAAGTCCCGAGTTCCGAAGTCCCGAGTCGCAGAGTTTGAAATTTGAAATCTGAAGTTTGAAATCTGAACATCCAAAAGAGGCATTCCATGTTCCACACGATCTTTTCCCTCCGTTGTCTGCCCCCCGTTGAGGTCGCCCCGTCCCCGCGCCGGACCTCGGACTTCGGACATCGGACTTCGGACTCCGCGTGGAGCCGTTCCGGCTCCGCGCTCGTGATCGTCCTCGGCATGCTCTCGGTCCTCCTGCTCATGGGCGTGGCCTTCTCGGTGACGATGCGGACGGAGCGCGCCGCCGCGGCCAACATGCGCCACGCGGCCGTTGCGCGCCACATCCTCGATTCCGCCCTCGCCCGCACGATGGCCGATCTCGACAGGGCCCTGGAAGACCAGGGCGACCTGCCCGTCCCCACGGGCGGCGTCATTGTCACCGTTTCCCAGCAACCCGGCGGAGAGGCGTCGGTCAACCCGCTTTCCCCGGAGGCCGCGCTCCACATTCCGGCGGATCAGCTCGTCGCGGCCGTGTTCACCAACGCCCAGTGGCTGCCCATCTACGGCGATGTCCGCATCAACGGGAACACTGCCAACGACCCGGTGCGCGACGACTCCCCCGTCGGCCGCTACGCCTTCGTCGTCCTCAACGGATGCGGCTATCTGGATCCCAACGTCGTCGGCGCCAGCAACCGCCTCTACGGCCTTTCCCCATGCGAAATCGACATCACCGGCGAGGGGGGGCGCGTTCTCGGGATCACGGGGGCGGGCAAGGCGGACAAGTTCCTCGAAGAGCGGGATTCCGAGGGCCACTTCGTCACGATGCGCGATTTCCTCCGCCCCACCGTCACAAACCTCCTCGGATACAAGCCCATGAACATCGATGGGGCGAACAAGAAGTTCCCCACCAACAGCTTCTTCGTCGGCAGCCTCGCCCTCGACGACCTCGCCCCCCCGACCGGCAAGGACAAAAACGGCTACCCCATCCGCAAGCCCAAGTTCTCCCTCCGCGATCCGGACACGGGGGAACTCAAGAAGGCCAGCAAACTCAAGGACGACCCCGCCTTCCTGGAGGCCATGACGAACTCCTTCCTCGCAACGAAAAAAAGCTTGGAAGGAAGTCCATTAAAAAATGATATTCAGTACTTTCATGACTCACTCAATGACTGCCCGACATTTGAGCGTTCCATCCTCGCCGCCCGTAACTTTCTTGAGATGATCGACGACGATGTCTATTGCGGTGGTACACAAGGACACAAGTGGAGTGACATCGGTACAAAGTCTGAAAGCGAACAAGATGAATACCTCAAAGCATTTGGCGTGAAGAAATTCTTTTGGGATCGGCTTCCCTGCGTCGAGCCCGTCCCCATGCTGGACAACCTTATCATTGTGGGATACGATCCAGAAAATACTGCTTGTTTGTCATATGACGCACTAAAGGGGCCTTCACCGGATAATCCTACTGAAGAAGGACCCGTTACAGGAATCGTGTTTAAAGTGTCTCTCTCCCTCCTCACCTCTTCCGCCATTTATCCCGGATGGAATGTTCCAGAAAAGGCGAAGGATAAATACACATTCCTTTGGCACATAGAGAATTTTATGCCGATTAATGAATATGTTGAGGCGAAGACAGATGACCAGAAGAAGTTTATCACTGCGTTTGAAGAGGCGATAAATGGAGTGAGTCTGTCTAAAGACATTGAAACGGAGGTATCTTTGAATGATGAGCTGCAGTATCGTTTTAACGAATCCACGGATTTTACAAGTCTGGCAAATTTGAAGTTTTCTATTACGATTGACCCGGTTCCTAGTATTTCTGACAAGGAAGGTGACGAGCATTACATCGGCAACTATATACCGGAGGAGTTTGGGGCGTCTTTACGAGCTTTCGGTGTTATGGGGAAAGGCAATAAGTCGAGTTACAAGAATAATGTGGTTCAAGTTGTTCCATCCCAAATGGAAGGATTGGATGCGGACAATAAAAATGAAGAATCCTTTCTCTATGTTTACCTTACGTTCAAGCGTGAACATATTTTGGATAGTAATCCATGTGTACTTGGTGCAACGTATGCTCTGGATCCTCGTTTTGCCTATAAGTTGCACTCATGGATATACACTCCCTATCCAGGTTATGAACGGATGGTAAAAGAAGAACCAGGGATGAAAGATGAAATCGAGGTGCGGCAGTTGGTTGTCGGGGATCTCGACACTCTTAACGGGGTCAATTTCAATCCGTTGTCAGATAAATACCTTCGCAATCCATTTCAGGCAGTCGTGGGAGGGAAAACGCTGGTTGAATTGCTTTGTGAGTTTGATGTGATTGACGGAGGGGCTAGCGACGAGATGCGTTCCACGCTGGATAAGTCAGGCTTTACTAAAACTGTGGCAAGAGACTCAGCATACTCTGTATTCATTGATCCCTCGGCCTCCGAAGACTCCGAGTGGGCGTTTACCCGCGTGGGGCAACTGGGGTTCATCCCCATCGGAACGTACCGGACCATCGCGCTGATGGATGGCTTCGACAATACCGACAACACGCCACACGTCGAAGTCCGCCAGCGAGTGCTCGACTACTTCACGATGAATCCCCCGCGCGACGAGGGCTCGTCGGGCAGCGACAGCAATCCGGGCGATCCCGTCAAAACCGAGCTCTTCACGAGCCGCGTCGGGATCAATCCGCCTCGGTTTCCGGAAGTCAACTCGGACAACGAGGTGGTTCCCGGCGACTACAACCTCCTGCCTCTCACGGCCGCGTTCAACGGATGCCCTCTTCGGGAGTGGGACAACTCAGCGCCTACGGTGGACTGGGACACGGCTGCGGATCTGGCCGAGTTGATCGCCGATTCTCTGGATCGCGACGACGAAGGCGTGAGGAACGCGGACAAGATCAAGGAGTGGGAGGACGAGTTCGACGATGCCGAGGGCGTCACGCGGTCGCTCTCGGTCCTCGGCCGCTCCGTGTACGATTCGGATGTCGAGAACTGCGTCTCCATCGACGAAATACTTCGCGATAAGTTCCCCACGCTCACAGCCAACGACCGCGAGGGCGTGATCCGCAACACGGCCGAGATGCTCACGACTCGGCAGCAGCTCTTCACGATCCTGCTGAAGGCGGACTCGTACACCCCGATGTCCGGGTTCAGCGACGCCTCCCACGGCATGTCCCTCGCAAGCGTGCAGGTCATCGCCCACATCTGGCGCGATCCCGAACCTCTCCGCGACGCCGACGGCAGGGTCATCCTCGATGATGCGGACCGTCCCATCCACGCCTGGATGCTGCTGGACATGTACCAGTTCTGAGTTGTGCATTTCGGACATAGACCGTCGGGCTTCAAAATTCAGACGCTGACGTGGAATCTGAACTTTGAAATCTGAAATCTCCCATGTTGACTTGAAACTCGAAACGATCAATGTCGAAGGCCCCGCCACTGGCGGGGCCTTTGATTCCCATGCCCATTTCGGCGACGACTGGCGAGCGGTGCTTTTGCGCGCCCGCGAGGCTGGCATGGCCGGTCTCGTTGCCGTGGGCTGCGATGCGCGCGCCAACGCCTTCGCCCTCGCCGTCGCGCAGGCGGCGCCGGATTTCGCGCTTCTCGCGCTTGGCTTCGACTACTCGTCGGGCGTCACGCCCGAAGAAGCCATCGCGAACCTCGTCGCGCCGTCCCCAACCTGCGCCGCAGCCCCTTTATGGGGCTGCGCGCCCGCCCCGCCCCCCTCCGAGAGGGGGGTGCCCCGAAGGGGCGGGGGGAGTACTTCGTGCGGCGCATCGGAATCCGTGGGGCATCCGTGTGAGACCATCGCACTCGAAGAGGGCTCGGCGGCCTCTGTGTCTTCACGTCTCTGTGTCTCTGTGTTAAATCCCCCCCGTCTCGCCGCCATCGGAGAGATCGGCCTCGACTACTCGCATCCAGGGGCCGACCCTGTGGCGCAGCGGGCGCTCTTCGAGCGCCAGGTGGCCCTTGCCGCCGAGTGGGGACTGCCGGTGATCGTGCACAGCCGCGAAGCGGCGGCCGACACCCTCGCGATCCTGCGCGCGGCAGGCTCGCGCGCATTGGCCGCCGAAGGCCGCCTTGGGGTGCTGCACTGCTTCGTGGGCGACGCGGCCTTTGCCGAGGAGGTTCTCTCCCTGGGCATGATGGTGAGCCTGAGCGGCATCGTCACCTTCCGCAACGCGGACGCGCTTCGCGCTGTCGCGGCGACGATTCCGGGCGACCGGCTCCTCGTCGAGACCGACAGCCCCTATCTTGCGCCCGTGCCCCTGCGCGGCCGCGTCAACGAGCCGGCCTTCATCGAACACACCGTCCGCTGCCTCGCGGCGCTTCGCAACACCTCGTGGGAGGAGTTGTCCTCCCAGACCACCTCCAACGCCCTCCGTCTTTTCCGGCCGTGGCAGGTGAATCCGCAAGAGCAAGGAACGTCAAATTGCGTAGTTTGACAACCAGGCGTCCATGTCGAGTGCGCGCGGGTTGTTGGCCATGCGTTCGGGATTGGCCTGGGAAAAGAGACAACGCAGTTCCGCCTTGCCGGCGATGCCGAGGCGGAAGGGGTCGTTCTCGACCCCGAGGTCGGTGGAAAGGGCGCGCAGAAACCCCGCCAAGGCGGCGGAATCCGGGGAGCCCGCGACGCGGCGGGCGATGTGGGCGATGCGTTCGCGGACGAAGGCCGCGCCGCGCGGGTCCTGGCAGTCAGCGTCGGTGACGGCGGCGTTGTACAGCGCGACGGCGGGAAGGGAGAGCCAGACGGCGTGGCCGTGGGGGATGCGGTGCGCGGACGTGAACGCGTAGCTGAAGGCGTGGGCGGCGGTGGTGCGCGTGATGTCGATGGCGCGTCCGGCGAGGTTCGCCCCGCGCAGCATGGCGGTGCGCGCGGTGGCATCGCCCGTCTTCACGGCCGCCGGAAGGGCGGGCAGGAGGAGCGTGAGCGCCTCCTCGGCGAAGGCGTCGGATTCCGGCGTGGAGCGGACGGCCCAGAGCGCCTCGATGGCCTGCGCGATGGCGTCGAGACCCGAACACGCCGTGGCGTAGCGCGGCAGCGAGGCGGTGAGCGCGGGGTCGAGCACGACAAGGGAGGGGCGCAGCTCCGGGCGGTCGAGCGAGAGCTTCTTGCCGTCCTTGTACAGCACCGCGAAGCGCGTGGCCTCGCTGCCGGTGCCGGCGGTGGTGGGGATGGCGGCGAGGAGTGGCGGCTCGGCGCCGCCCTCCGCGAGGAAGCGGTCGAGAACGCCCTTGGCCACGTCGATGGCGGAGCCGCCGCCGATGGCGAGCAGCAAGTCCGGAGGGTTTTCACGGGCCAGGGCGTAGGCGGCTTCGACGGATTCCGTCTTCGGGTTCGGGTCGAATGCGGCGAAGCGGGCGGAGATGTCCAGACCGGAGCGATCGGACAGCGCGCGGACGCGCTCGGCGGCGCCGGATTTCGCCCACGTGGTGTCGCCGCAGATGAGGAAACTCCGATGCGCTTGGATGGACAGGAGATGTTCGCTGAAATCCGACCAGGCGGAAGGACCTTGGAAGAGAATGGGATCGTTCATGGCCGGAGAGGGCTACGACAGGTTCAAGAGGAAGACGTGGGCGCCCATCGTAGCATCGGCCGGATGATCACGCAAGGGTAAGTGATTGGCCGATTGTCTTCGGTCAGTCTTGGGCGTGGCGAAGCGGACAAGCGAAAACCCTAGGAAAAACGGCGTTTTCCTAGGGTTGAAGCTGGCGCCCCCACGGGGAGTCGAACCCCGCTTTTAAGGATGAAAACCTCATGTCCTAACCGATAGACGATGGGGGCATACAATGCCTGAAATGCGCAAAGCGGGTGCATTGTACCGCATCCCCGTCCGTCCCGCAACTGGTTTTTCATGTAGATGCCGACGGCGAACAGGACGCGCATTCCCCCGGGCACGGCGGCCGCCACCCTGGCAAGCTCCTCGGTCGGAATACCCCCCCTGCCCCTCCGGGGCATCCCCCCTCTTCGGAGGGGCAGACCATAAGGGTTTCATCGGAAAACGAGAATTCCGCACGGCCACCCCCAAGACTGACCGCATGCTGCTGAAAGAAGGGTTAAACGTGGAAAACATCAGGAAGTCGGAAGCACTCGTGCTTCGACTCACCGTGGGGGTGCCATGTTTCCGGCTCTTACGCCACGCCAGCGCATTTGCGCGCCGTGGAACGCACGGCCGCGAGGTCGAGTTTGCCGTTGGCCAGCACCGGAATCGCGTCCACCGCGAAGTAGGCGTTGGGGCCAGGCTTCCACAGGTTCGGCAGATCCGCCGCGTCCATCGCCGCTCGAAGCGTCTCGGCGCTTCCGCAGTCCTTTTCCACGAAGAGCACGACAAGCCGCTCGCCGCGCCGCTCGTCCGGAACTCCCGCGACCGCGAGCACCGGGCCTGAGAGTTTTAGATTCGTGAGAAGCGCCTCCTCGACCGCGCCGTGCGGCACCATCTCGCCGCCGATCTTGGAGAAGCGCGCCTGGCGGTCGGTGAGGAAGATGAATCCGTCGGGGTCCACATGCGCGATGTCGCCCGTGTCGTACCACCCGCCGTCGGGGCACACGGCCGCCGTGAGGTCGGGCCGGTGCAGGTAGCCGAGCATGCGGTTGGGGCCGCGGGTTTGCAGGATGCCCGTCGCGCCGGGGGGGAGTACCTTGCCCGAGTCGGGGTCCACGACGCGCACCGCCACGCCGGGAATGGGCTGCCCGATGCTGCCGGGACGCCAGCCGATGTGCGTCGTGCCGCCGCCCGTGCCGTGCTCGTGGCTGATCGAGACGACGGGCGACATCTCGGTCGCGCCGTAGCCTTCGAGCGGCCGGATGCCGAAAGTCTGCTCCACGGCGTCGGCGAGCGACGGTTTTAATTTTTCGGCGCCGGTGATGATCTGCCGCAGCGAGGCAAAATCCTCGCGTGTGCCGCGCCGCTGGTAGAGCGAGAGGAACGAGGGCGTCGTCATGAGGATCGTGCAGCGGTCGCGCCGGATCGCCCCCAGGACGCCCTGCGCGTCGAGCGGGCTCGGGTGGTACACCGCGCTCATGCCGCCCAGCAGCGGGAACCACACCGTCACGGTGATGCCGAACGAGTGGAAGAACGGCAGAATGCCGCAGAAGCGGTCGGAGGGGAGCGTCATCAGCGAGATGCGGATCGCCTCGACCTGCGAGAGGATGTTGTGGTGCGAGAGCATCACGCCCTTGGGCTCGCCGGTCGAGCCCGATGAGAAGAGTAGCTGGAAGAGCCCGTCGGGATTCGGCCGCCCGGCGTGCGCGATGTCGGCCGCGTTGCCGGTCACGGCGAGCCGGTGCGCGCGCCGCCGCTCCGCCGGCGTGACCGCCGCGAGCAGGTCCTCGATGAAGACGAACGCCCCTTCGGGCACGGGCAGCGCCTTGAGCGCCGGAACGCGCTCCAGAAACTGCCGGCTCGTCACGATCGTCTTCACGCCGCTCTGCCGCAGGCACGAGGCGAACGATGCGCGCGAGACCGTGAAGTTGAGGTTGACTGCGGGCCAGCCCTGCAGCGCGGCCGTGACGTTGGCGAGCACACCGAGGCAGCTCGATGGGAAGAGCAGTCCCACGGGCTCGCCCTCGCCCACGCGCCCGCGCAGCTTCATGCCGAGCGCGATGGCCTCCGCAAGGAGCCCCATGCGCGTGTAGCGGCCGCCCAGCGTGTCCTTGACGGCCATTGAGCGCGGCTGCCGCCGCGCGGCCTCGACGAACGCCAGCCCGACCGAGCCGTGGAGGTGCTTGCGCACGCCGTCGAAGTAGTCGACCGAGAGCCCCGAGACGGCCGCGTGGACGGCCTGGGCGCTCGTCTCGGGCGGCATCGGCGCGCCGAAGAGGATGTCGACGCGGTGGCGTCCGCCGCCCTCCGGGCGCCACTGCGTGTGGAGCTTGCCGCGAAAGTACGCGAGGATCGTGCGGTACGAGCCGCCGATGTACACCGGGACGATGGGCGCCGCCGCGCCGCGCGCGATGTGCTCCAGCCCGCGCCGGAACGGCTGGAGCGCGCCGGTGCGCGTGATGGCGCCCTCGGCGAAAATGCACACCAGCCAGCCATCGCGCAGGGCGGTCTGGCACGCGCGCAGGAAGCCCGCCTTGCGGACGCGCGAGGCCGTGTCGTCGACGAGGATGACGCCGAAGATGCGGAAGACCGGCGCGAGCCAGTGCCAGCGGCGGTACAGGACGCCGGACATGATGAAGCGGATGCGGCGGTTGCTCGTGGCCGTGAGCAGGAGCGCGTCGGCGTAGGAGGCGTGGTTGGAGACGAGGAGCGCGCCGCCGCGCACGGGGAGGTTGTCGATGCCGTGGATGCGGATGTGGTAGAACGCGCGCAGAGCCCAGCGCGCGATCATGCGCGCGGAGAAGGGGCCGAGGATGAGGAGCGTCTGGATGAAGAGCGCGATCGAGAGGAGCCCGAGCGCGAAGCGGTCCACGCGGTACGGAAGCGCCGCGCGCAGGAGCGCCGCGACAAGCGCGCCGACGAGCCCCGAGACGGCGAGAACACGCCGCACCTCCGACTCCCATTCCAGCGGCACCTCGCGGAGGAGCGAGACGTAGAGCGGCACCATGAAGAGCCCGCCGCCGAGGCCGAGGAGGCCGAACGCCACGAGCGCCGCCGCCGGGAAGCGCAGCGGGAGCGTCGCCGCCACCGCCATGAGGAGTGCCCCGAGCGGCATCAACCCGAACTCCACGTCGCGCCGCGAGCGCCGGAGCGCGATTCCCCCGCCGAGAAACGCGCCTGCGGCGAAGGGCGCGAGAATCCACAGCCCGCGCGGCCACGCCTCGCGCACCAGCGCCCAGCCGAAGAGCGCCCAGGTCGCGAGAAGGAAGACGAACACGCCGATGGCCCCCACGGAGAGGGCGACGGCACGGTGTTGGCGCAACCAGGCGCCGGTGCCGACGGGAATCTGTGATTGCGAGTCAGAGGCTGAAGAGGTCATGGCGCCAGTCTAGCCGAAATCCGGGGCGCGGGAAAGCGGGGGAAGCGCGTTCCGCAGGGGTGTCACAAACGTTGCGCAGTCGCCCGTTGCCGTCCTGCGGCAATCATGGTAGGATGCGCGCATGGATCCAGATTACCTCTCCCCCGCCCTCCAACGCTCGTACTGGAACGGGCTTTCCGATGCATACCAGTGCATGACGCGCATCGCGACCGACGACTTCCACTACGGACCGCAAATTCCCGGAGAGAGCCGCCTGCATCTGCTGCCGCCGCTTCGCCCCGGCATGCGCGCCCTCGAACTCGGCTGCGGCGCCGCGCAGAACTCTCTCTGGCTCGTGCGGCAGGGTCTGGACTGCACCGCGCTCGACATCTCCTCCGAACAGCTGCGCCACGCCCGCGCCTTGGCAGAGAAGGCCGGCCTCCGCCTGAATCTCATGGAATCCCCCCTGGAGGAGTTCTCGCTCGCCGCCCCCGGACCGTATGATCTTGTCCATTCCTCCCACGCCATGGAGTTCGCAGTCGATCCCGCCTCGGTGGTGCGGCAGGTGTTCGACGCCCTCGTCCCCGGCGGCCATTTCGTCATGTCCACCGTGCATCCGCTCTACAATGGCGACTGGATCGGCTCCGAGGAAGACGACGCCGATCCCGACGCAGGATTCGCCGTGGCGGACGAGGACGGATGCGAGGTTCGTGGTCTCTTCCTAACCAACTATTTCTCGCCACCCGACGACATCCGGCGCGACGACGAGGGACGCCCCATCGTCGTTTCCCGCGCGTATCCGGTTTCCGCATGGTTCAACTGGCTCCGCGAGGCCGGCTTTGCCGTGGACCGCATCGCCGAACCTGCCGCGCTTCCCGCCGACGAAACGCCGCCCTACACGTCGGACGCCTGGGCCGAACGCGATGGCGAACTCGACGCCATTCCGGGAACCCTCATCCTCGTCGCCAACAAACCAAATCCATGAGCGACCGCTGTCTAGGAACCCCTCCATGAAAACCTACACAGAACCTTCCCGCTCCCTCCCCGTCGCCGCCGAAGTCGATGTCCTCGTCTGTGGTGCCGGCCCCGCCGGCATTGGCGCCGCGCTCGGCGCCGCCCGCGCCGGCTGCCGCAATGTCCTCCTCCTCGAAGCCGGCAACGCCGTCGGCGGCGTCTCCACCACGGGCATGATGTCGCACTGGACCGGCTCGACGGAATCGCCCCTCATGGAGGAAGTCTGCCGGCTCCAGTCCGAGAACGTCCTCCTCCCCGAATCCGAACGGGGCAAGCCCGACCACTACATCTGCCACGAGGCCCTCAAGAACGCCTACCTCCGCCTCCTCGACGAGGCCGGCGTCCAGGTGCGGCTCTACACTCAGGTCGCGGACGCCATCGTCGCGGACGGACGTGTACGCGGCGTCATCGCCGAGAGCAAGTCCGGCCGTGAGGCCGTCTTCGCGAAGGTGGTTGTCGACGCCACGGGCGACGGCGATGTCGCCGCGCGCGCGGGTGCCGCATTCGACATGGGGCGCGAGGGCGACGGCGTGTGCCAGCCCGTGACGCTCATGTTCCGTCTCGGCGGCGTGGACACCGAGCGCTGCATCGCCCCGGGGAGCTTCGAGACGACGGTGGAGGTGCCCGCCGGCGAAATCCAGGCGCTCGCGCGCGAGCATCTCCCCTCCCCCGCCGGCCACGTTCTCCTCTACCGCCAGCACCTTCCCGGCGAGATGTGCGTCAACATGACGAACGTCACGAACATCGACGGCACCGACGCCGCGGCGCTCTCGCGCGCCGAGCTCGAATGCCGCCGCCAGATGGAAGCCATCGTCGCGTTCCTGCGCCGCTACGCGCCGGGCTACGAGCACTGCTACGTCGTCGCCTCCGCCTCGCAGATCGGCGTGCGCGAGACGCGCCACTTCCGCACACTCCACACGATGACCGAGGAGGACATCGTCGAGGCGCGCGAGTTCGACGACTGGATCGCGACGCGCAACCACTTCAACTTCGACATCCACAACACGAAGGGCGCCGGACTCGACGCCAACGGGGCGCAGGCGCATTTCCGCGCCCGGGGCAAGTACACGATTCCCTACCGCTCCTGCGTGCCCGAGACGCTCGA
>JAEEGL013528519.1_pt1 | contig 17034 bp, 18 predicted proteins | sample 9134231 | NCBI WGS metagenome assembly JAEEGL01 (sample SAMN16246548, study PRJNA631951) | gut metagenome | biome: gut microbiome; feature: rumen; material: fiber-attached | host: Bos | place: Iran: Karaj | collected 2018-10
CTGGGTGACTGACAAGTTTGAGGAACTTCAAAACGTTTTCAAAATTATCCAAAGGCTCGCCGATGCCCATGAGTACAATGTTTGAGATGTCTTTCCCGGTGTCCATCTGTGCGTTGATCACCTGGCCGAGTATTTCTCCCGGTTCCAAATCACGTACTTTTCCTCCAACGGTAGATGCACAAAATGCACACCCTTGACGACATCCCACCTGAGAAGAAATGCAGACCGTGTTGCCGTGATGATAGGTCATGACGACGCTCTCAATTGCATTTCCGTCGAACAGCCCCCAAAGATATTTGACAGTACCATCTGATGACTTCTGCTTCTGCAGAATCACCGGAGGATCCAATCGGTAACGCTCCCCCAGAGTGTGGCGCAATGAAACGGGGAGATCCGTCATCTCCTCAAAACTTCCAGCGCCTCGGTGGATCCAGCGAAATACCTGCCCAGCCCGCCAGGATGGAAGCCCCATATCAAGAAACTCCGTCTCTAACTCTTTCGGCAGAAGAGACCGAATATCTAATCGTTCCATCATTCAGCCATTCCTTCGCAGTTTCGCGATAAAAAAACCATCCGTCCCGTGTATGTGAGGCCAGAATGTGAAAAATCCGTCGTGCACCTCTGCAAAAGGTGTAGGAAACGGTTCCAGATGAAAATCTCTATGATCGATCAAAAAGTTTTTCACAACACTCTCATTCTCTGATTCACGGATGGTACAAGTGGAATAAAGCAATACACCGCCTTGCTTCACTGCGCGAGCAGAACTTGTAAGGATGCTGTACTGCACCTCCGGTAGACGAAGCACGTCCTCTCTACGTTTATATCGCACGTCCGGATTTTTCCGTAATGTTCCAAAACCGGAACAAGGAACGTCTGCGAAGACAATGTCTGCGTGTTCCAATGTGTTTTCATGGAACGCTGTGGCATCTCTTGCTTCTGTGCGTAGGATGGTAATGCCAAGGCGTTCTGCACCCTCCCGGATCTTCGGCAGCTTTTTTCTCGCGATATCGCAGGAGAGGATTTCGCCGTTATTATCCATGTCAACGGCAGCAGCAAAGGACTTACCGCCGGGAGCGGCACACACATCCAATACGAACATTCCGGGTTTTGCGCCCGCCGCTTTGACCGCGGTTCTGGCAGCGGCATCCTGTATCCAGACACTGCCGTCGAGAACTGGAGCGAGTCCAGAAAGTTTTCCCGCCCCTGAAATCACAAAGGCATCTGGTAGCCAAGGATGTGGATATGCTCCATATGGTTTGATGGACTCCAATACTGCTGCTGCACTGGTTTTCAGACGATTAACCTGTAGCGTTAGTTCCGGTTCTTGTCCATCTGCTTCCAAAAGATGCACGCACTCTTCCTCTCCCAGCCGTTCAAGCAATTCCTCCACAAGCCAAACCGGATGACTGAAGCGCACTGCCAACGTCTCTGCGCGTGTTTTGCATCGCACGTCCGGCAGTCTGTCTTTTTCCGAGGCAAGTCGATGAAGTACAGCATTAACAAAACCAGCTGCGGCGGTGCCGGTTTTCTTTGCGAGTTTCACACCCTCATCAACGGCGGAGGGAACGGGCACACGATCCAGAAACAGAATCTGATATGCAGAAAGCCGCAGTATATCCATGATCTGCGGTTCGATCTTTGAACGGGGACGGGACGATATCCTTTCAATATGCCAATCCAGAAAGAACATGTTTCGCAATACGCCCCGGCATATTTTTTGACAAAGCGCTGCATCACGGCTGTCAAGTCCTCCGCGGGCAATGGCATCGTCTAATGCCTCCTGAGGCCATGTTCCGCTGCGTCGGAAGGCAGACAGAGCCTTTAGAGCGGCTTCTCTTGCGCTACTCACAGTATCGGATGACCGCGGAGAAAATCCGCAACGAGCATTCGTTTGCCACCGGGCGCCTGTAACTCCCGTACTAAAACCGTACCGTCACCGCAGGCGATCTCAAGTCCGCCACTTGATAATGATACTATCGTTCCTGGCACCGCTTCCGTGTGATCCATGCCATATGAGGCTCGGAAGAGTTTGTAGTTCGTTCCGTGAAATTCAGCAGTTGCGCCGGGCCAAGGATCCAAGCCAAGAATCTGTCCAATAATAGTTTTCCTGTCCTTGCTCCAGTCCACAGGTGACATTTCCCTCGTGAGCATAGGGGCAAACGTAGCTTTTTCGTGGTCCTGTGGCGTACGTTCAGCTGTACCGTTCCCTATCTTTTCAATAACCGCCACAAGTAATTCAGCGCCAATCTTTGCGAGCCTATGATATAACTCTCCCGCTGTCTCCCCGGCCATAATCTCAGTCTCGCGCCTCTCGATCACATCGCCAGCATCCATTTCCTCAGCAAGGTACATAGCGGAAACACCTGTTAACGGCTCTTGGTCAACCACTGCCCATTGGATTGGTGCAGCGCCACGATACTTGGGCAAAAGTGAGCCGTGAATGTTAATGGTACCGTACTTCGGCACAGACAAAAGCGTTCCGGGCAGAATCCGTCCATAGGCGACCACGACAGTAAGTTCAGGGGCGAGCTCGCGCAGAAGGGCCTCAGCACTTCCGTCCCTCAATTTTACGGGCTGATAGACTTGGATACCCAGCTCCTTTGCGGCCTGCTTCACGGGACACTCGGTGAGCTTCATCCCGCGCTTTGCCGGTCGGTCCGGCTGGGTAAACACGCCGCAGATCTCATGTCCTGCAGCGGCAACCGCGCGTAGGGAAGTCTCCGCAAAGTCAGGAGTCCCCATGAAAAATATCTTCATGCGTTCTCCTCTCCGCTGGAGAGCTTCTCCAATTCCTCATCGGTGAGCATACGTTCAGCAAGGCACATGAACATCCTGCCTTCCAGATGATCCAGTTCGTGACAGAAGGCTCGTGCAGTGATTCCTGTTCCGGAGACCTCAAACAATTTCCCGTTGCGATCATAAGCGCGAACAGTCACATCCATTGGACGCTTAACCATGCCGTATTTTCCCGGATAAGATAGACACCCTTCCGGGCCGTTCTGCTCGCCGGAAGATGAAATGATTTCCGGGTTGACCAATTCAATGATCTGCTCCTCGTCGGAAAGATCCTTACGATTCACATCCATTACGAGTACAGCTCTGCGCAGAACGCCTACCTGTGGCGCAGCAAGGCCAACGCCGCCGGATTCAAGCAGCGTCTCGCGCATATCGTCAAGAAGGGTGTGCAGTCTTCCATTAAAATCCTTAACTTCACGGCATCTTTTGGTCAGGACGTCGTCCCCCACTTCCACGATCTTTCTCAGTGCCATCGATGATTTCCTTTCTTAATCTAGGGGATCGTTCTCCGCATAAACGGAAAGCGTCCGGAATTGTTTGTCATTGGAGAACTTGACGAGAAGATCGGCTACAGTCTCCCGGATGCGTTTATCTGGTATGCATGTCAGCGTCACTCTGTATCGGTAGCGGTTGTTGACACGAGAAACACTTGCAGGTGCTGGCCCCAGCACGCGGACATTCTCCAGATCCTCCAAATAATGCCGAAGTGAGTCCCGTATTTTAACGCATCCACGTACGACCTCCTCTTCATTGAGACCGGTCACTGTAAGGGCGATAAGTCCCGAAAAGGGAGGGCACTGAAGAGCCTGACGAAGGGTGATCTCACGCTCAAAAAAACCCATGTAGTCCTGTTCTGCTGCAAGCCGAATCACCTCGTTCTGAGGTGTAAAAGTCTGAATCACTGCCCTGCCGGTCTTCCCGCCGCGCCCGGAGCGCCCGACCACCTGTGTAATGATAGAAAACGTTCGTTCATGGGCGCGATAGTTGTTAACATAGAGAGACTGATCAGCGGAGATAACGCCAACAAGAGTTACATTCTCGAAGTCCAGCCCCTTTGTAACCATCTGGGTACCAAGAAGAACTGGGATGTGTTCTTCACGAAACTTGCGCAGCAATGCCTCATGAGATTTTGCCGCAGTAACAGTATCAGTATCCATGCGCACGATCTCAATCCCCGGTAAAAGCTCACGTAGGTCCGTCTCTACCTTCTGTGTACCGGCGCCGGTATATTTGATCTGACCCCCACAAGAAGGGCAGACAGTCTCAACCCGCTGCGAATAACCGCAATGATGGCACATGAGCCGCCGAGTGGCAGAGTGAAAGGTTAACGAAACGGAACAATTCGGGCAGTTGAAAACATAACCACACTCACCGCAAACCACCAAAGTTGCTGCGCCTCTCCGGTTGAGAAACAGTATGCTCTGTTCTCCCCGATCCAGATTTTCCTGCAGTTCTCGTAGAAGCACGGAACTAATACAGGTTCCGTTCCCGTTCCGCAATTCCCTGCGCATATCTGCTGTGAACACCGGTGGAAGGTTCTGACGATTATATCTGTGCGATAATGTAAAGAGAGCGTATTTCCCTGTTTTAGCGCTGTACATGCTCTCTATCGAAGGCGTCGCAGAACCCAGAACGAGCAAGGCCTCGTTCTGAACACAGCGAAACTTTGCGACATCTCGAGCGTGGTACCGCGGGCTGTTTTCCGACTGATATGTGTGTTCCTGCTCCTCATCAATTACGATGAGGCCGAGATTCTGAACCGGGGCAAATACGGCCGAACGAGTCCCGATGACCACACGAATCTTTCCGCTGCGGATTCGCTTCCACTCATCGTATCTTTCCCCCATGGAAAGAGAACTGTGAAGCACCGCAATCTCATTTCCAAAGTGGGATGAAAACACTGAAACCAACTGAGGCGTAAGAGCAATTTCAGGTACAAGAACGATGGCACTTCGCCCCATATCCAGGACTTCGCGGATAAGACGTATATATACCTGAGTCTTACCGCTTCCTGTAACTCCATAAAGGAGAGCCGCGCCCGCGCCTTTCGATAAAAGGTCTTTCAGTCCTTCAAAGGCAGTTGTCTGGTCCTCATTAAGGATGGCATCCGGCACTCGCTCCCCCACTGAATAGCCAGGTGAGCGGAATGTCTCACGGACTTCCAGTTCGATAAGCCCCTGCTGTTCCAGGGCTTTCACTGACTGCAGATTGCTGCCCGTAAACTCCCGGAGGTCCTGGACGGAGACAGATCCAGTAACAGCCAGAACGCGAAGAATCGCTGCCTGCTGCTTCGCGCGCTGTCGTTTCTGTTCTGCGATCTCCATGGCCTCTGTCCCATCTACCACAAGGGTGGCAAATAGTTCTGTCTTGTCTGAGACACGCTTTTTCCCGCCCTTGAACCACATCCCGGAGGGTAACATCGCATGGACTGCATCGTATACAGTGCAGTAAAAACGCTCTCTCATCCACAGGGCCAGCTTCAGCTGTTCGCCTGTAAGAACCGGCTCGTGTTCCAGGGTGTCAATGATGCATTTGGGATCCTTGTAATTGGACTCCTGATGCAGCGAAAGGACGATTCCCTCGATCTTGGAATTGCCGCGACCGAACGGAACCGTCACACGCATCCCGGGAAGTAGTTTCTCTTCCAGTTCCACCGGGATTTTGTAATCATAGGGTCTATCTACTGAAAAGCGGGTGACGTCCACTGCAACGCGTGCGATACGCGCATCCATAAAGGCGCCGCCTCCTTTCAGGTATGAGTGTATCCTACTCTTCGCTTGTTTGTGTGGCCTTGAGTTTCTCCTCAGCTACCTCCAGAACCGCCATAGAGACCGGACTCTCATTCAGAGATTCGCCCTCTTCCTCGGCAGCTTCCGCAATCTCTCTGGCACGTCTTGCAATGACGTTAACCAACATATAGCGGTTGTTCACATTCTTCAATAACTGTGGCATCGTCGGATACAGCATCATAACTGCATCACTCTCCTTTCCTATCTTTACGCTCACCGCTCATGACTGCCAGGAACTCTCCTGCCGCACGGGCGACTTCGTCATTCACGATGATATAATCATAGCGTTCCGATGCGTCCATTTCACGATGAGCCGCCTTCAAACGCATCAGCACTTTCTCCTCCGTCTCCGTTGCCCTGCTGCGGAGACGCTGTTCGAGAGTCTCCCAATCCGGCGGCGCGATGAAAACGGAAACAGCATCCGGCATCTTCGCCTTAACGTTCCTCATTCCGACGCTTTCGATATCCAGGATAACGTCCTTTCCAGATTCAAGCCATTTCCAAATGGGCTGTGCGGGCGTCCCATATCGATTCCCACTGTAAGATGCATGCTCTAAAAGAAGGCCATGCGCCAGAAGATCGTCATATCGTTTGTCTGAAATAAAGTGATAGTCTACGCCATCCGTCTCGCCGGGCCGTGGCTTTCGTGTTGTCACCGAAACGGAGAACTGCAGGTCGGGTTTGGCAGAGAATACCTCATGAAGAACAGTACTCTTCCCGACACCGCTCGGGCCCGAAATAATATAGAGCTTCCCCCGTCGGTCACTCATCAGGTGCCTCCTCTTCTTCTCGTTCTGTCCGTCCTGAGAGCCGGGTTGCCACGGTTTCCGGTTGAATTGCGGAGAGGATGACATGTCCGCTGTCGGTCACGATAACAGCACGGGTGCGTCGACCGTATGTGGCATCGATAAGCTGTCCTTTATCGCGCGCATCTGAGATAATGCGCTTTATGGGCGCTGATTCTGGGCTCACAATGGCAACGAGGCGATTTGCAGAAACCATGTTGCCGAATCCAATGTTGATGAGTTTCATGTCCTGTCCTTTACTCCACGTTCTGGATCTGCTCCCTGAGTTTTTCGATTTCGCTCTTCAGTTCCACGACAAGCTTGGCCATTTCGGCGTCGTTCCCCTTGGACCCGATCGTATTTGCCTCCCGGTTCATTTCCTGTATGAGAAAGTCGCATTTCTTTCCAACCGGCTTAGCGGATTCGAGCATTGAGCGGAACTGAGAAACATGGCTATGAAGACGTACTGTCTCCTCCGCAACAGCCACGCGGTCTGCAAAAATAGCTGCTTCAGTGATGAGACGGGTCTCGTCCACGTTCCGATCGGCCAGCACGTCACGGAGACGCTGCTCAAGCCGAGTACGGTACTCACGTACAGTTTCAGGGGATCTGGCTTCAACCTCACTCGTGAGAGCAGAGATTCTATCCAGGCAACCGGTGAGGGCGGCATGGAGCTTCTCCCCTTCCCGCAATCTCATACGGTTGAAGTCTTTCAGTGCTTCGTCGAGGATAACTGCTATATCACGGCCGACGGCCTCCACGTCCGTCTCCCGCTTTTCCACTGTGAAGATATCTGGAAACCGGGCGAGCATCCCTGCGGTGAGGTCATTTTTGAGCCCGGTATGAGCAGCCAGTTCAGCGTATGCGACGGCATATGCATCAGCCAGTGGTTCGTTCACCGATATTTTCACATCGTCAGCACGAGATGAGTCAACGGTGACAAATACTTCTACTTTCCCTCTGCTGACAGCCTTCTGAATACGATTTTTTAAGTGCTCCTCCACGGCGATGTAGCCTCGTGGCAGGCGGACAGTACAGTCAAGATACCGGTTGTTGACGCTCTTTAACTCTACAGCGATGTCCATGTTTCCTGAGGAACCCTTTGCGCTACCGTATCCGGTCATACTATGTATCATAATCTAACCTCTTTTGATTTTTGGTAAAACCCTGAGGACGTACCAAGTGGATATTCTTGTAATCAAAAGCTCATAAACAGGGAAAACGGCATTCACAATAATCAGCGCTATGAAACGATTGTCCCACGGAAGAGTGAACTTCAGGACATCATTAAACAGGAAAAGCACCGTGCAGACAGCCGCATTCAAAACGGCAAAACGCAGGACCCAGCATAGGAAAGCGTCTTGGAGCCGCATGATAAAGAAACGTACCGTTGGATACCAGCCGCAAAAAGCACAATACAATAACGATACCGTCCTGTCTCCAGAAAGAAGCAGCCCTAAAATGGCAGAAACAATGAAAGACCCCAGTCCTGCGCCCCACCCCAGCTCAAGCACAGCCGCCAGAGGAAAAAGAGATGCAATCGCAGCAATTCCAATCTGGCCTGACGGGAGATAGCTGCCGGCGACTAGAACAATCGCCGCCAAAGCCGCAACAATGGCTGGATATGTGATACGAAAAGCACGTCTTTGCATATCAGCAGCGGCAGAGCATGTTTGCGCACATAAGAGCACCGCACAGCTCGCAGAAATCTACGCCGCCGGAGTTGCCGTAACCCTCTGGAGTGTATCTAGCACCGTATGTCTGCATTTGAGCCAACGCCTGACGGTACTCCGGGTTCTGCGGCTCCATGTTCACTGCCTGCTGGTAGTAAAAGCGGGATTCATCCAGCCAGCCTTTCCGATAAAAAAGGGAACCCATGAGAAAATGCCACTCGGCATTATGATTTGAAGAGGCGCGCAGAATCCGTTCGGCATAATCCAGATCGCCGGAATTAATGGCTGAACGTACACCAGCAAACTCCCTGCTTCCGGAACTATAGGAACCATTTGAGCTTCCATAAGAACCACTGTAGGAATTCCCGGAAGAACTTGAGGCGGAAGTCTTTCCAGCGCGAATCTTTTCAATCGTATCGTAGGCCTCGTTAATGGCCTTCATCTTCTCCTGGGCAAGATCCGCCAATGGATTATTATGATAGTTATCCGGGTGATACTTCTTGACCAGTTCCCTGTATTTCCGTTTGATCTCTTCGTCAGAATCCGAAGGTGATGCTCCCAGCACCTCATATGGATCGTTCATATCATTCTCCTGTATTTCATCGGGGCAGACCTTCGCGATCGGGATGGAAAGAACCATCCAGCACAGATTCGCTCACGTAAGTAATTCCCAGATAAAGGATGTTTCGGAGGATAGTCGACCAGCAGTTCTCTTCCATGAGTTCAAAAGCTGCGCATGCCAGATCCCGGGACTGAAGAAGCGTAGTCTTGAGATAATCCCGTGTATCATCGTCCATCTCGCCGCCGGTGAGAGCAAACCGCTTGGTGACAGGATTGTACTGCCCTGTTTTCGCATCCTTCTTCACATCGTCAACTGCGTCCACAATGTAGATCCATCTGCCCACGTGATAGAGAAGCTGCTCAAGCTCCCGCTTCTCTGCACCGGTCCTGCAGGTGCTGCAAGCAGCAAGAAGTCCGGCAAATGCATCTGCCATGCGGTCAAGGGTGCTTTCCCCTGCCTTCTCCATAGCATGAATCTCGTCCAGATGTCTCCGAACGGTCTCATCGAATTCGGGGAACCGACTGCGTGCCTTCCGATATGCCCGACGTATCAAAAGCTTAGCGATGCAAGCAGAGAGAGCCTTGAGACCGCCTTCATCTTCTACTGTATCGCATAGCTTCCACCAGGCAAGGATCACAGAGTATCCGGCGCTGAGTTTGAGACTCTCTCCCGTAGCACAGGCACAGTGTTTCCGGAATGGCTCAACTGTACAGCGCTCCTTTTGAAATCCCAAAGGCGTTTCAGGCTCCCAGAGAAGCATTGCCAAAAAAGTAAAATCGTAGTTGAGCACCATGCGTGCTCCGGGTCCGTATTCCTCACCGAGAACCCTGCACAGTCCGCAGTAACAGCTGCGGTAGGCCTCATATTCCTGAACTTTAAGTTCTCCCCGCAGGGGGCGTATGTACCCGAACATATCAGTTCTCCGTCTGAGCCTCGATGGTAACCACGACCTTGTACTCCCCGATTGGATCCAGATCCGTAAACCCGTCCACATAGACTGTCGCGGGCGCGGTAAACGTACCCACAGCGTTACCGATAGAACTCAAATCAGCCACGATGCGGATATTGTCGGCAGTAACATCTGCCAGAGAAGCTTCGGGTCCCCGCAAAAGGATGTCCAGGCTCTGAGTCACGATTGTAACGGTATATCCTTCAGTCGCCTGCTTAAACGAAATGTTCTTGGCGGACAATCGTTTGATGCTCTGTCCAACCACCTCAACGGTAACAGTTACTGAGTTCACACCCGTGAGATTCTCAGCTCCGTTAGGAATGTTCACAGGGAAGGAGTAGCTACTGGTCACTGCAAAGTCTGTAAGATCGATAGTTCCCAGTGTGATCTGGTTGATGTCTCCAAGGATTTCCGGATCTCCTGCCAACTTCACGCTGGAAACGGAGTAGTTGATCGTAGTGTTCCGGCTTGTCGCAGAAACGCCCTCCACAAGGTTCACGGCAAATGTGATCTCCTTGATCATCTGCACTTCCATTGTGACCGTAGCGGTCTCCTCACTGAGTGTGAGCTGCTCTCGATCAACCTCATTGCCATCTATGTCAATCAGGGTTAACTGAACCTCCTGCTCTACCGTGTTGGTAAGACCATTTCCGGTAATGGTGGCCAGGGCATAACTCACATTAGAAACGATGGCCTGGGAACCTGAAACATAAATGGTGCTCAGCGAGCAAACTGGATCCTTGGCGCGGAAACTCTCAGCAATGTCGCCATTAAATGTTGTACGAACATCAATCGGCTTCTGGATGAGCTTCTCCACTGTGATGGAAATGTAATCAAGAGAGGCATCGTTCACCTCTACACCGGTAACACCGTCAGGGTAATTGACTTTATAGGAAAGCTGGTATACTCCAGCCTGTGCCCCTTCGTTCACGACCTCTCCCAGATCCACAGTAACAGAGAGGTTCTGACGGCTGAGGCGGGTAACCATATTACGCTTTCCTATGAAGTTGATGCTGACGGTGTCAGCGTCCTTGTCAGTAACGAGAAGGCTGTTTTCCGTGAGAAGTTCATCTCCAATGAATTCAACGGGTATATTATTGATCTGCAGCGTGGTATCAGGGTTTTCAACGTATTCCACATAAGCCCATAAAACAACAGACAGGAGCAGGGACAGCACAACGCAAAAGCCTTTTTTTTCAAACAGCTTGTTGATGCGCTCCTTAAGCATCCTTCTTCCCTCCTCCTATGAAGATCTTACGCAGGCCGCGGCCTTTCTGTTCCTCCTTAGGGAGCAGCTCGCTGCGCAGAATCTTCTCAAAGGTGTCCGGCGTCAGGTGCCGTTTTAACATTCCTCCCACGGCTACGGAAAGGCCGCCCGTCTCCTCCGAAACTATCGCTGCCACAGCATCAGATCGTTCGCTGATACCAATGCCGGCGCGATGACGCATGCCAAGTTCCCTGCTGAGATTACTGTTCTCGGAAAGAGGCAACATGGCCGCTGCACTGATAATTCTTCCGTTCTGGATAATCATGGCTCCGTCGTGAAGCGGTGTCTTAGGATAAAAGATATTTTTAATCAGTTCCGCTGCGGGTTCAGCGTCAACGTTTGTGCCGGTGCGTATATATGCCTCAAGGCTGATATCACGTTCAAAAACAATCAAAGCACCAGTCCTTGTCTTTGACATATCAATGCAAGCCAATACTGTCTGTGCAATGGCTTTTTCGGTGGCCGCCTGAGCTGCGCGGCCGGAGAAGATTCCACGGAAGTTCGTCCCGCCGGTCTGTTCCAAAATCCGCCGCAATTCCGGTTGGAAAAGAACAATGAGAGCGAAGAAGCCCAAGCTGAAAGTCTCGCCCAGCAAATAACTGACCACGCTCAGCCGAAGCAGTTTGGAGAGCCAAAGTACTGCTAACAGAAGGAGAACACCCTTAAGAACATTCGCCGTGTTCGTCCTGCGTACGAAGATGATAAGCCAGTAGATCAACGCCGCTATCAGAAGGATGTCCAGCGTGTCTGAAAACCAGTTATACGACGAGAGCAGGTTTTTGCAGATATCCAGGAACCCACGAAACCAAGTCATATCGTGCTTTCTCCATTTCTTCGTAGGATCGTTCGACGGCTGCCCAACGACAGCGATAATTATCGAAAATAATTTAGTATATTATATCTCTCTCGGGGTGAAAAGGCAAGGCGTGAGAATGAAATTCAGCGAAATTTCACAAATCTAATTATAGAATTCCAGCCAGCTTGAAGCTGGCTGGAATTCTCATATTAATTATTGCTTTCAATACTGACTTATACGCTCCATCAGCACTACAGCGTGGGCAGCAATACCCGAAAGGTCTCCAGTAAAGCCCAATCCCTCTTCTGTGGTAGCCTTGACGCTGACACTCCCTTTCGGGACCTCAAGCGTCTGTTCGACAACGTGACGCATCTCATCAATATATGGTGCAAGCTTTGGCTTTTGGGCAATGATTGTGATATCTGCGTTTTCCAGCCGCCATCCTAATGCCTCTGTCCGACGCTGTACCTCTTTCAACAACATCAGACTAGATGCTCCTTCATAGGCAGGGTCTGTATCCGGAAACAGTTTCCCGATGTCCCCCAAAGCAAGTGCGCCAAGCATGGCGTCCATAAGCGCATGGAGCGCAACATCTGCGTCCGAGTGTCCTTCGGGTCCTAAAGAGGCGGGAATCAAGACTCCGCAGAGAATACATGGCCTTCCCGCTCTCAATCGGTGGACGTCATACCCATGTCCAATCCGCATCAATCCTTCGCCTCCCGCCGCAGGATCATCTTGGCAATCCAGAGATCATCCTGTGTCGTGATCTTAAGGTTCCTTCGGTCTCCTTTTGTCAGATGTACAGGCACGCCGATGGCTTCCATTGCAGAACAATCATCCGTGATCAGAGCACCTTTTTCTGAAGCATTGGCAAGAGCCACTCGCAGCAGATCGGCCGCGAACACCTGTGGCGTCTGTACAGCCATTAGTTTCGACCGATCCGGCGTTTCCTGAACAACGCCCTTTTCAGCGACCTTGATCGTATCTATCACCGGAATCGCGGGTGCTGCGGCACAAAATTCTCCCGCCTCCCGGATCGCTTCCTCCAAAACAGTTACAGTCACAAGAGGACGTGCGGCATCGTGAATAGCCACGAGTTTCGCTTTCTTATTCACGATATCCAGTCCGTTTTTCACAGATATGGTTCGAGTCTCTCCGCCGACAGCAACGCCCCTGAGTTTTGTGATACCGCCTTCCCTTAGGATCCTCGTGATCTCCTCTTTTAAGTCTTCCCGAGTCACAAGCACGATCTCGTCCACAAGACGGCTCTTTTCAAAAGGCTCCGCGGCACGAAGAACCACATGTTTTCCTTCTAGAAGAGCCGTTACCTTGTCCGTACCACCCATACGTTGAGAACGCCCTGCCGCCACCAGTATTACCGAACACCAAGGCCGAAGGCCCCGTTCCACCATGCGAAGGAGAATCTTCGCAGTGCGATTCTTTTTTAGTTCCATCTTTCACTCCGCCTGACACGACTTCAGGGCTGCAGCCAACATGGACTCGGCCCTGGCGTGATCTGTATTTTCCGCCAATTGTATTTCCGAAATCATGATCTGCCTGGCGGACCAGAGCATCTTTCGTTCCCCGGTTGAAAGGCCTGTGTCCTGTTCACGAAGAGAGAGTCCCTTGATAACACGGCATAACTCTATAATGCTCCCGGTCCGAATTCGTTCCATATTCTCACGGTAACGCCTATTCCAGTTGGATTCCATACTAATTGTCATCCCATGCATTGAATCAAGAGCCCGTTGAATATTATCCTGTGTGGAAATCGGACGAAGTCCAAGCCGTTCCGCCGAGTCGACAGGAACGAAAAGACGGAGCCCGCCCGTGAGGAGCCGCAGTACATAATACCGCTCATTTCTTCCATCCAGCTCTTTCTCTTCGATCCTTTCCACGATGCCCGCACCGTGCATTGGGTGGACAATCCGGTCACCGACGCGAAACATGGCAGCTCCTTTCTCGTTCCACACTCCTTCTTGCTGTCTCTTCTTTTTTAGTATATCCGAAATCGACTGATTCCGCAAGCCCGTTTGGCCGCCGACCGTTCTCCCAGTGCTGGTTGATGACCAAATTATCATCCGGTTGATGCCTTCGAACATACGTGGTATAGTGTAAAAAACGGAATCAGGAGATTGTGTGATGAAAAAGCCGGAACTTCTGGCCCCAGCGGGAGATATGGAAAGGTTGGAGGCCGCTCTTCGCTTCGGCGCCGATGCGGTATATCTGGGGGGCCCATTGTTACAACTCCGAGCAAAGAGCGCAGGTTTTTCCATGGATCAGCTCAGCGACGCATCACGCCGCATCCATTCTGCTGGACGTCGAATGTATGTTGCCGTTAATGCCGTACTGCGGAATAGGGAAATCGGGGTTTTCACAGATTATATCAGAGAACTAAGTGATCTTGGCGCGAACGGCGTAATTGTCTCTGATTTAGGTGCTCTGCGGATCATAAAGCGGGTATCGCCAGAGCTCTCAGTTCATGTGAGCACGCAGGCGAACTGTATGAATGCTGAAGCTGCACGTATGTACTATGATTTAGGCGCCTCACGAATCGTTCTCGCCAGAGAAACCACTATGGAGGAAATCATGGAGATTCGCGCAAATACTCCCGAAGATCTTGAACTGGAGTGTTTCGTTCACGGGGCGATGTGTATGGCTTATTCCGGACGGTGTCTATTGAGTGCATGGATGCACGGCAGAAGCGCCAACCGGGGCGCTTGCAGCCAGCCCTGCCGTTACCTTTATGAGATTCGCACAGAAGGTATCGAGGGTGCTTTTCCGGTAATTGAGGAAAACGGGGCAACCACAGTTTTCAGTTCCCGGGATTTGAACGTCATGCCTTTTCTGGACTTGCTGATTGAAGCCGGGATATCCTCACTGAAAATCGAAGGCCGGATGAAATCTGTTTATTACGTGGCAACAGTTGTGAACGCCTACCGCCGCCGCCTCGATGGAACTGCTTCCCAGGAGACATGCCTGGCGGAACTGAACTGTGTGAGTCATCGCCCCTATACATCTGGATTCTACTTCGGAGAAGCTTTTTGTGAGGAACACGCAGGACCTGAATACATCCAGACCTGTACGTTCGTAGCAATTGTGCTGGAGATTCAAAAAAACGCCGTCCTAGTGGAACAGCGAAACAGTTTCTCTGTCGGGGAAGAATTGGAGGTCCTCTCCCCGTCTTCGATGGGCCTTCGGTTTCTTGTCACTTCAATGTCGACCGAGGACGGGCAGAGCATAGACCATGCTCCGCATCCCCGACAAAGGCTCTTACTTATCGCGCCAGACGGTCTGCAGCCAGGAGATCTTCTACGTCGCCGCAACTAGTCAGGAAACAATCACCGCCCAGCAGTCAGAAGTCTGCTGGGCGGCGTTTTATGTTTTCTTATGCGAACGGATTCTCACTGGGATAGAGAACACCACGAGGCTGATTGTACCCGATCTGATCGACGCCAAGAAGGCGCAAAGCCGAATACAGCGTCTTTCCGACGTGAGCAAAGCCCAGACCGCCATGATGGGGGAATCCATTCTCTACCAGTACATGGCGGTAGAACCGCTCCATCTCCGGAATTGCAATCACACCGATACTGCCGAATGAATGGGTAGCGGCAGGGAGCACCTCTCCCTGAGCAATATAGCTGATCAAGCGGCAGTCGGCTGTGGAATGGAGGCGGAAGAAGGTCACCTCGCCAGGCTTTAGATCTCCTTCCAGCGTTCCGCGTGTGATATCAGGCTCTCCGTTGGGCTCGAGGGATCGTTTCATGATGAGCTGGTAACTCATTTTCGGATTGCGGATCATGCAGGATGGCGTGTTTCCACAGTGGAAACCCATGAATGTCTCACCTTGACGGTAGCGGCTCTGTGGGCCTATCTCGGAATCATAGAGCTCTTTAGGTACGGAGTTGTTGATGTCCAGTATCGTGGGGGGCGTCAAAGTAGCGCATGCCAGAATATATTCGGAAAGGGCGCCGTAAATATCTACCTCGCAAGCGACGGGGATAAGTCGAGAGGACATGCGACTGTTGACATAACACGGAACACACTTAAACTCTGTTTGGAAAGCAGGCCAGCATTTGTTGGCAAAAACACAGTATTCGCTGGCGCCCAGATTCTGTTCTTTCCAATCCAAGAGGGTGAGCTCTAAAGCGGCAAGCCGCTCCAGAATCCCAGAATAGCGATTTCCTGCGCCGAGTTCCGCCGTCATATCCGCTACCACGTCAGGGATACGGGGATCTTTCTCGTGGGCGCGATAAGCCACAAACAGATCAAGCTCTGAGTTTTCCTGGATCTCCACTCCGAGATCATAAAGTCCCTGAATGGGTGCATTGCAGGCGAAAAAGTCCTGTGGGCGGGGCCCAAAGGTAAAGATTTTTAGCTTTTTGACACCCAGGAGGATACGAGCAACAGGGACAAAATCCATCATCATCCCGGCGATCTCCTCAGCTGTGCCCACCGGTCGTTCCGGGATATATACCTGGAGACGGCGAAGCTTCAGGTTGTAACTCGCACTGAGAAGGCCGCACAGGGCATCTCCGCGGCGATTTGAGAGAACCGCCACATTTTCCTCTGCTGCGGCCGCGAACATCACGGGGCCTCCAAACTTTTGGGCTACGAGAGTCTCGGGCCCTTCAGGGCCGAAGTTGCCCAGGTACACCAGCAAAGTGTTCACACCAGCGGTGCGAATCTCCTCAAGCGCTCTCAGGGCATCCCTTTCGTTCTCTACGATCGTTGGAGCAAGAAACGCGCTGCCACCCTTCGCCTCAAAGGCGGCCAGAACTGCGCGGCTCCTCTCTCTGGACAGGTCCATAGGGAAGCAGTCGCGGCTAACGGCAACGATGCCGATCTTGACTCCTGGAATATTCATAGGGCAGCCTCCTTTTTGTTTCTGTACGTATTATACCGCAGAGGGTGGTATTTGTCCACAATTCCCGTGATATTTTACTAGCGCCCGCTGATGTATCAGCAGGCGCTAGTGAATCAATCTGTCCAGACATATTCCCGCAGATTGCGGCCCTCGACCCCAGCCTGTCGCAGGAGCCTTGCGCCCCGGAAGTCCGGTATCGTATTAGACCAGAAACCGTTTTCATTCGTTATGTTCCTGTTTGCAATTTCCTGAAGGGCTTCCCTTGCCTGTCGGCGAACAGCACCTGTTCTCCCCTCTTCGCAAAGTCGAAGGAGCGACGGAACCGCCGACGATCCCAGTTCCTCCAACTCATCCACATCGATGATTTGTGTTTGTCCGGTGAGATAGATATCCGTATTATACCGTGCGATCCAAGCGTCAGGATTTGAAAGGCAAAGGCCGGAGAACGACACGGCAAACAGAACCAAAAACACTAGAATCAAGTTTCCTCTCCGCAGGAATTGTCTCACCAATACCGCAAAGAACATGCCTGCCAGTATTCCCATAAACC
>JAEEGL013907549.1_pt1 | contig 17034 bp, 25 predicted proteins | sample 9134231 | NCBI WGS metagenome assembly JAEEGL01 (sample SAMN16246548, study PRJNA631951) | gut metagenome | biome: gut microbiome; feature: rumen; material: fiber-attached | host: Bos | place: Iran: Karaj | collected 2018-10
ATGTATACATTGACTGTTGGCTCATTTTATGGTAATATAATAGAGGGGAGGGTATTAGACCTATACAAGCCCTAACAGTATAAAGGGAAACACCCAAAAGGTTAAGCACCCAGACCCCTAAACCTTGAACCTTGATAACTGAATATTGCGAACCATTACACCAATACTATTAAACACTATGAACGGAGGTATCAACAATGTTAAAGGACAAACTTATTACAAGAACAATTAGCGCAACAACGGCAAACGTGCTTTGCGTGGAACTCAACGCCGAACAGGGAACCGGTGAAACCCTTAACAAGGCTTTTACCATTCCTGAAAAGTCTGCAAAGGATAACGAAACCATTCTCAAGTATGTTGTAAAGAACTTTGCAACAGATACACTCAAGCCCGTTGCGATAGTTAGTACCGAAACAGTTAGCACCTTAAGAGGGTGCACCGAAACAGAGTTTCTCAAGTATGCAACAACTTGCGACACACGCAAGGGTTTAAATCTTGAGGGTCTGGTGACAAAGACAGTAAGCACAATGGCAGTAAGTGCCTTGAGGGTGAACATCGAAAAGGCGAATACCTTTAATGAAACAATCTACATTAGCACCGACCACACAAAGGACGAACAAACCGCACTCAAGTATATAAACCGCAACTACGACAATGATAATTATAAAACAGTGTCGCTCAAGTTCGGACCTATCACCGAAAACGTTGTTTATATGACAGTGTCGCAGTTCGTGGCAATTTCAAAGGAACTCCCAGCAAGGGATACCGACAAATAAACTAGACCTAACCAGTCAAAACCATACAAGGGGCGGACCTACCGCCCTTTTTGTCGTGTCCCGGGGAACAGTTTCCGCAATGCTGGTGCGACACCAGACAGGGGCAACAGTAAAAACCATTAGCACCAATAAAGTCAAAACTATAAACACAAGGAGGGTCAAAATGATTACACTAAATCCTAACACAAAGAGAGCACAAAACTTGCTCCGTTCCGTACGTTACTTTAAGGGATACCAGTTATCCGATGTTTACGGAACGTATTCACATGAAAAGGCGAATGCTTATGACCGTTGTTTGAAACTGTGTTACATTGATGAGGACGGCACAGATTTTCACATTTATGCTTCAAACTGTAATACCTTTTCAGTTGCATGGAATTCACCTAAAGGGGTGAGAATAGAAACAAGGTACGCATCATATTTAATCCCGGGCGAAAAGATTGAATTGATTTTCTAAAAGCCTCCGTAGGGTTTTGGCAGTTCCCTATAAAAACTGCCTTTAGATATGTTCCCAATAGATTTAACTGTGTAGGTGCAATTCCTACAGGGAGCAAAGTCAAAATAATACTAAAGATAAAGTTAAAACAAGGAGGAAGAAAAATGGCAAAGGTTACTAAGGAAGAATTGCAAACCTATCTGAAAGTTAGGCGTGAATTCTTAAAGGAAGATGGTTACTATTATGTAGGAATGTTTCTGCAAGATTATCCAGGTGTAAGTCACCTAATTGATGAGGTTGATTATGACGAACTGGTAGAAGATTTTGAGGATAATCGTGAAGCCTCAATAGCAGAAGAAGATACGTGGGAAGAAGTCGTAGCAGATTACTTCTATCGTGTTTATGATTTAAACTAAACGGAGGTAAAGAAATGCTAGATAATAAGGAAATTATGGGACAGAAAATCACTCAAATCTATAAGGAAATATCTAAAAACCTTTACGAAATAGAAAGTGATGCCTGTTATGAATTATTAACCGACGAAATTAACTATAGAGCCTTTTATAATTTGAAAGAATGCTTTGAAGATGTTCACAAATTATTAGACAAATGGTGGGTCAAGGAATTGGTCGCACTATCCAAGGATACGGAGGTCAAAGAAGATGAAGAATATTGACGAAATGAGAAGAAAAATCATCAAGAACTGTAAGCAAGAAAATCTGGAATACCTTGAGGAGTTTGAGTTCGAACTGCGTAATGACCAGACAGTCGAAATAGTAGACGCACTTTCCAAGGCAGGGTTTTCGTATTACAGGATAGTAGAAATTATCCTCTTTTACCACTACACAGTTTTCGATAATTGCTACGATGTAACCGACGTGGCTATGGCTTATCTGTATGATAAAGAATACATAACAGATAATATGCCAAAAGCCTACGTAGATATACCTAATGTGCTTCACAATATGGAGATGTGTGGTTACATATATGTACCATTTGGTATCGATAAATATATCTTTATTACAAAAATAGAAAGGGATTACTACTATGTATGATAAGCCAGAAGTTGAAATGGAAATGACCAATAGTGAGTTCAAGGATTTCGCTATTTATGCTATGACAGTTGGACCAGACGGAACAGTATTATCCGATACTGTAAAGTCAATTAAAAAGGTAGCAGATTATTGTATCTGTTATGATGACGATAGGTTAATTGGTATTCTTGAAATACCAGATGCAATTGAATGGTTAACAGGCGAAAATGTTAAACCATTTACCTTAGAAGATTTATTAGAACGTTGTGGAATGAATTAACACCTTTTAGGGAGAGTAAAATCTCCCTTATATGTCCCTGTAAGTTACGAAATGTAGGTGCAAATCCTGCAAGGGGCGAGTATCAAAATGAGGAGGTGTAAAATGGTTAAGAAAACATCAGCAATACGTGAACACGAAAATCTGCTAATTGATTATATCATTAAGCATTTTATCAAGAAAGAGTTGAAGTATGCTGAAAGTTACAATTATCCACAATACATTCAAACCTTAGAAACATTACAAGCAGATTTAGTAGCACTAAAAGAGTACAATTCTAAATGGACACACAAGGAGGACTATTATGAGAAATTACCTTAAAAAGAACAAAGGAATAATTATTTCAAGTTTCTTACTAACTATAGCACTAATGTTTATGCTAGGTTTCGACAGACCATCTGGGACAATTGGAGTAGAAATATTCTTTCTTCCCTTATGGGTTCTGTTCTGGATATGCCGTTATATTGATGATAAGAATGAGAGGTAAAAGAAATGACACTTGAAGAAATGCAGAAAAAGTTAAGAGCCATCAAAAACAAAAACACTTTTGGTCTTGATATTACCAACGATATGGTAAAACTGGTCAAGGCAAATCCAATATTTGTTATGAACACTCTGGCTGATATAGTAGACTATTATATAGACCAGATAAATAAGTTAAATGAGGTAGAATAGTATGAACTCTATGAAACTATCCTGTAGGGTTCAATCATTACTAGCAATGCACGATGTTATGCAACACCTTAATAATGATGATGCCTATCAGGTTTGGTTATCTATAGGTTTTCCATTTGAACCCACATACGATGAATTGGAACGTATATCCAATGATGACAATTTATACCACGATATTCTAGATCATTTTATGTATGTTCTTCGGAACTATTACTTAGATGGTTATATAGAATAAATAATCAATTTTCACCACTATTAGTCATAAGAAAGGAGTAAAAATTATGGCAAGAGTATCAATGGTAACTAGAACTATAGTTACAACTAAATGTGTAGCACTTTGTATCGATATTGAAACGGCAGAGCCGTTCAACAAGGATTATGTACTCCCTGGTACATATTCTGACGAGAAAAAGTTGCTCAAGGCTGTCCAGAAAATGGAAGAAACAGAGAATGTTAAGGTAGTCCACATTGTAGACACAGAAGAAGTCGAAACCCTTTATGGTATGCCTGAATCGGATTTTATCAAGTATGCTACCGTTCTTCCTCCAAGAGGAACAAAATAAGTTATCGCCAAGCATTTGAACAAATATTGCAGAATTTTTTAAAGAAAAGGAGTATGTAAAATGACAGGATTTTCAGTATCTATTAGAGAAACAAGCAGAGAGATTAGTTCAAAAGAGAGAGTAAAACTTAAGGACACCACTAATGCCGTTAAGTTAGATACTGCTACCCAGGAAGGCAACGTAATTATTAACCCTGATATGTATGCTATTCTTGATATTCACAATGAAAATGGTGATGACAAGGACTATGTAAACTATGTGGTTATCGACGTTGACGGAACTAAGTACGTTACAGGCTCACAGTCTTTCTGGAATTCCTTTATGGATATCTATTCCGAAATGGAAAATGAAACAGAGGAATGGTCCATTGAGGTTTATCGTATGCCTAGTAAAAATAGACCCGGCAAGGATTTCATAACTTGTTCAATCATCTAAGTCAAAACTAGAAACAGTGGTAGGGTGTACTTCGGTATGCTCTACCACCTTATTTTATTTTTATGGGGGTGAATAAAATGTCGAAGAAATATCACGGAAACAAACAAGCAATAAAAGAGTATAAAAGAGAATTGCAAAGAGTAAAAAGGCTTGTTGCAAATTTAGAAAGCAGAGAATACGTTGTACCAACAGATATTATACCCAAAACTCCTAAAACAATTACGACGGCATCGGTAAGAAATTTAAAAAAGATAACTCCAGATTATTTATATGAAAAATCCATAGCCTATGACCCTGAAACAGGAGAAATATTATCAGGAAAAGTAGCAAGAGGTAGAGAAAGAAGATTTAGTGCTTATAAGGCATACGTGACTAAACACAAAGACGAAATTTATGCTGGCGATATTATTGAAAGTGTTAATCCTGAATTGGATATCATAGACGATATGATAAATTGGGATAATGATGATGAAATAGAAGATGATATACCTATCTATGATGAAAGAGATATTGATATTAGTGCTATTGAAGAAGTAAGGGATAGGCTTTTATCAATGCCACAAATATTTTATACCAGAAATGGTGTTGTTGATATGCGAAACGAATGGGAATATATTATGAACCTATTCAATTCACGAGTTGAGGAATTAGAAGGAGAAGATTACAACGTAACTAATGATTATTGTAACAGTATTATTGATGAACTTGATGCGATATTAAGTGATTTAATAAGGGCAAGCGAAGAACAAAATGTTCAGGCTTGTTATGCTAAAGTATTACAGATAGTAAACGGAATGCCATTATCAAGAGAACAAGCAAAATATGCGGGGGAAATAACCGAATCAACAGATAGTTGGTCGGATTATGAGTAGACAAACAAGTTATAAATATTTTATGTGTGACTTTGAAACCACAGTTTATGACGGACAAGTTAAAACAGAAGTGTGGGCAAGTGCTTGTGTTGAAATGTATTCGGAAGATGTAAAGATATTTCATAGTATTGATGAACAGTTTAAATATTTTCTTTCATTAAATACAAACATAATTGCCTATTACCATAACTTAAAATTCGATGGTGCTTTCTGGTTATCTTATCTAATAAATGATTTGAAACTTAATCAAGCATTTGAAAAACTTGTTGAAACAGATGACCAATTTCAAGTCAAATGGATATCAACAAAACGAATGCCAAACAATTCATTTAGATATAGCATATCCGATAAAGGAATGTGGTATTCAATTATAATCAAATACAATAAGCACTATATCGAGATAAGGGACAGTTTAAAATTGCTCCCTTTTAGTGTAAAAAGAATAGGCGAAAGTTTCAAAACTAAGCACAAGAAGTTAGATATGGAATATAAGGGGTATAGGTATGCAGGGTGTGAGATTACACCAGAAGAAAGAAAATACATAGCAAACGATGTTTTAGTAGTAAAAGAAGCACTAGAAATAATGTTCAATGAAGGTCATAACAAATTGACTATTGGGGCGTGTTGTTTAAGTGAATTTAAATCTGAATTTTTAGACGATGATTACGAAAAGGCTTTTCCCAATTTGTACGAAATAGAACTTGATGAAAATCAGTACAAGTATAAAACAGTTGGTGATTACATTCGTAAAAGTTATCGAGGTGGTTGGTGCTATTTAGTTAAAGGAAAAGAAAATAAAATTTATACTAATGGTACTACCGCAGATGTAAATTCTTTATATCCTTCTATGATGTCTAGTGAATCTGGAAATTATTATCCAATAGGTACACCAACATTTTGGAAAGGTAATTACATTCCAGACGATGCCTTAAAGCCTAGACGATATTACTTTATAAGAATAAAGACTAGATTTTATTTAAAGAAAAACAAATTACCATTCATACAAATAAAAGGAAATTTTTTATACCGAGGAACAGAATCATTATCAACGTCGGATTATTATAATCGTAAAGATAAAAAGTATTATAACTATTACACCACACCAGACGGAATTAGACACGATACAAGAGTAGAATTAGTAATGACAATGACAGATTATATTCTATTCAGGGAGCACTATAAATTAGTAGATTTTGAAATACTTGATGGGTGTTATTTCGATGCGGTATGTGGTATATTTGACGAATACATAAACAAGTATAAGAAGATAAAACTAGAAAGCAAGGGGGCATTAAGAGAATTAGCAAAACTTTTCTTGAATAATCTATACGGAAAAATGGCAAGTAGTACAGATAGTAGTTTTAAAGTTGCTTATGAAAAAGAAGATAAATCTATTGGCTTTATGTCAATGGTAGAATCGGAGAAAAAGCCAGGGTATATTCCGATAGGGAGTGCGATAACAAGTTACGCAAGAAACTTTACAATACGTGCCGCCCAAAAGAATTATTATGGTAAAGATAAAAGGGGTTTTATTTATGCTGATACCGATAGTATCCATTGTGATTTATCTCCAGAAGAAATAAAAGGAATAACAGTACACGATAAGAACTTCTGTTGTTGGAAACTTGAATCGTGTTGGGACAAAGCAATATTTGTAAGACAGAAAACATATATAGAACATATCGTACAAGAGAATTGCGAAGATATCGACAAACCTTATGATAATATTAAGTGTGCTGGAATGCCACAAAAGTGTAAAGATTTATTTGAACTTTCAATGCAAGGGTATGAACCTAAAGATGAAGATGAATATAACGAAGAAGAATTAGAATTCTTATCGGTAAAAAGAACATATACAGATTTTAAAATAGGACTAAAAGTTCCAGGAAAACTAATGCCAAAGAGAATTGAAGGTGGTATAATCCTTGTGGATACACCTTATGAAATGAGAGCAATATAGTAATTAAAAAGGGAGAGCAAACGAAAGTTTGTATTCTCCCCTTTTTTATATCTATAACTTATGTTTATCAAAAGCGGGTAGCAATTCCGAAAAAACGATATAAGGCAGTATCTTCCAACTGTGCTTTCCTTATTCTTCAGTTGATAACACATAAGCAGATATCACATTGATAATGCTTTGATTATTACTTCTTTACATTTTAAATCTTTAAATCTAAAACACCCACGTTCAAATAGGTATCTTAAATTATAGAAGAACATATCATTTCTTTTCAACATAACATAGTTTAATCTATGGTCATTAGTTGTTATTGATATTTTCATCGGATAAGACAAATCAGGTTTATCATCGCAATAGACCACACCTAACTCTGGATATTCTCTTAACCCATAGTCTTTATTTTCATATCTAATTGTGGCTATGTATCTGCTAATGCCTTGTGGCTTTTCTATGAATGCCTGATTATCATTAAGATATATTCCTTGTGTCGAATATGGCATATAACTGTTGTTTGAAAATGCTCTATTAAATGCACTCTCTTGTTGTGCCTTACTAGCACTTTCTACATACCCTTGTTCGACAACAAATCCATCTCCTTTGAGAAACTTTGTTTCAGTTTTTAGTCTGCTTGATATCCTCAGTTCTGTATAATACGGATTAATCAAACTGACGGGATTAGATATCATATAAATAGGAACGTACCTATTCTGTTTACCTTGTCCTCTTGCAATACTTGTATGTATCGAGATAAGTTTTTTAACTTCGTCCGAGCAATAGTGATTTGTTTCACTCTGGAATTCATCAAACAACATTCTTGAAACGTCGCTAAAGAGATGCGAATATTTTTTCAACTGGTCTGCACTATTAAGTGATACCGCATACCCACACGATTTATCGTCTATGAACAATTCGTGATAAATACCAGACGCTCTTCTTTTGGACGTCATAATAGTATCAGGAAAGAACAAACTACTGATATCTTTATAGAACTTTTCTGCACAATCATCTAGTTCATAGTTGAACCTATATACTAGGCAAAACTTTTCACCTTTATCAAAGAACCTATTGACACATAGTCTGCCGAAATAGGTGGTCTTTCCTCCTGTCCTATTGGTGGTACAGATATAGATTTCAGGTTTGTTACCATTTATGTCCAACATTGACAATAGTTTTGTGCCATCATAATACTTTGTTTCCATAAAATAAAATTTCTCCTCTATTTAATTATATCACCTATTGACAATTAAGTCAATATCGATTATAATATTATAGGGGATATATTTTAATGAAAGTGCTAAAGTAAAAATGAGGTGATGCCTATGGAAGAAACTATAATAGTTGCTTTAATCAGTGGGGGTCTGACTTTGTTCGGTACGATTTTAACTGTAATGGCTGGAAATAAAAAGATAGATGAAAATCTAAAGGTTTCACAAGCAATTACAGAAACTAAACTGGAAACATTAACTGAAGAAGTACGCAAACATAATAACTTTGCTACACGAATTCCAGTTATAGAAAATGATATCGAAACTTTGTATAAAAAGGTGTCCGACCTTGAAAGAAAAAATTGAAAGAGGCGGTGAAAATATGAAGATAAATTGGAAATTAAGACTTATAAATAAAACTACACTTACCGCAATAGTTGTCAGCATTGTTAGTTTAGTATATCAGGTATTAGGTTTATTCAATATTGTTCCACCTATTTCCGAAAATGAAATTATAAATATCTGTGGAATGGTTATAAATCTTTTAGTCCTCTTGGGCATCGTAGTTGACCCTACCACAAGTGGAATAGAAGATAGTAACAGAGCGATGAATTATGAAGTACCTAATGATGGGAGATATGACGAATGTTAAAAGGAATTGATATTTCAACTTGGCAAGGAAATGACCCACATATAAACGACGGTGATTTTTGCATAATCCGTTCTTCTTTTGGAACAACGAAAGATAACAGATTTGACCAAAATGTTTCTGCTTGGAAGAAATCAGGAAAGCCTTTTGGATTTTACCATTTTGCTTATCCGTATTATGGGTATTCACCTAAACAAGAAGCAACTGCATTTTTAAATGTAATAAGACCATATATCGGTCAGGGTTTGATAGTGCTTGATTATGAAGGTGACGCACATAAAGTCGGAGAAAAATGGGCATTGGAGTTTCTGGATTATATCTATGAACAGACAAAAGTTAAGCCTTTGTTTTATACCAATGCCGGAGCATTAGGTGCTTATCCTAATATCGCTAAAAAGTACGGTCTGTGGGTGGCTCATTGGGGTGTATCTTCACCACGAATTACTCCTTGGAAATCTTATACTTTATGGCAATACAGTGGGTCGCCCCTTGACCGAGATTATTTCAACGGAACAGTAGAAGAATGGAAAAAACTTTCAAAGCCTATTTCATCAACTGATGGGAAAGTGAGTGATGTAAAAATGCGACAGATTAAAAAAGGGTCAACAGGCAAAGCGGTAAAGATATGGCAAGTAATTGTTGGTGTTACCGCAGACGGAATATTCGGCAATAATACTTATAATGCTACAATTAAATTTCAAAGCAAACATAAGGACAAAGACGGAAAACCTTTAGTTCAAGATGGTATCGTAGGTGTACTTACTTGGAGAGCAGGATTAGAGTCCGTCAATTAAATCTTTGTAACATTTAGCCTAATCAGGATTAAGAGGTAAACAATGGCTTTTCAGGCGAGATACAATGCAAATGGTATATGGCAAGACCCTAAATGGTATTCTCAAAATGCGTTTAATCAAATAGCAAATTCTAATCCAAACAATACTGGACCTTGGGGACTACCCAATTGTACTTGTTATGTTTATGGAAGATTTTGGGAATTGCAGAATTTAGAGTGTACTGACCTACCGAGGTGGAATGCAGAAGATTGGTGGAATTCATTCCCATCAAGATATGTAAAATCACAAACTCCACAACTTGGTGCTATTATGTGTTGGTATGGTCCAGGGGATTATAGAGGACACGTTGCAATAGTAGAACATATTTATCCTAATGGTGATGTGCTTACTAGTAACAGTGGTTATCAAAGACCTTTATCATCTTATCCTCCGAATATGGGAAATTATTTCTGGACAGAACGTTGTGTTCAAGCAAACGGATATCGTTCAACTTGGGAGGTGCAGAGAGGATACGTCTTTCAAGGATTTGTTTACCCATTTCAGTACGCAGATGGCGAGCCTGTTCCTGACCCTGATGACCCTGACCCTTATGACCCTACACCTGATAAGAAGTCAGGGCTAAAGGTGTGGCAAATGATAAGACGCAGATATATAAATAATGTGAGGTGGTAAAATGATTAAGACGAAAGACGAAATTCTTGAATCATTGAAAGCAAGAGTTGGCGAAGATGCCGACGATGAAACCTTATCATTCATTGAGGATATTACCGATACAATGAGTGATATGGAAAGCAGAGCAAGTGATAGCACTAATTGGAAAACTAAATACGAAGAAAATGACAAAGAGTGGAGAAAAAAGTATCGTGATAGGTTTTTCGAAGGCGATGGAAAAATTGAACCTGAAACCTACGATGAACCTGAAGAAAAGAAACCGATGAGGTTTGAAGATTTATTTACAATTAAGGAGGATTAAATTATGGCAAGAAAAATTGCATATAGCACACTTAATGCAACAACACTTGATATCCTGAATGTTATTAGACAGAACGCATCATACGATTATCAGCAGAATGTTCCTGAAGTTACTCAGGCAACTGATATTCCTAAGGTAGGAGAGGTAATCTATGGTACGCCTGCTTTTGCAAATCAGTTTATCAATGCGTTGATTAACAGAATTGCACTTGTTAGAGTACAGAGTGCAACATTTAATAACCCGTATGCAGTTCTTAAAAAGGGATATCTTGAATATGGTGAAACAGTTGAAGATATCTTTGTAAACATTGTTAAAGCAGTAGACTTTACACCTGAAAAGGGTGAGGAAAGAGAGTTCAAGAGAAATCTGCCTGATGTGCGTTCTGCTTTCCACGTTATGAACTGGAGAGTTATGTATCCAGTTACCATTCAGGACGAGGACTTAAAGCAGGCATTTCTTAACCTCAATGGCGTAACAGACCTTATTGCTAAAATCGTAGATGCAGTTTACACAAGTGCTGAATATGATGAGTTCCTACTGTTTAAGTATCTGCTTATCAAGGGAATTGCTCATGGTGCGACAGAATATATTGTATCCGATGACGCCCATGATGTATCTTCATACGCTAAACTTTTCAGGGGTACATCTAACATTCTTCCGTTTATGAGTTCAGCACATAATCAGGCTGGAGTTAAGACAACAACACCTAAAGAACGTCAGGTTATCTTTATGGACGCACAGTTCAATGCTGACTTTGATGTTGAAGTTCTTGCAAGAGCGTTCAATATGGACAAGGCAGATTTTATGGGTAGACTTTTCCTTATTGATAAGTGGAATGAATTTGATAATGAAAGATTTGATATTATTAGAGCAAATTCTGATGGTCTTGAAGAAGTAACTGGTGAAGAACTTGAAATGATGGGTAGAGTAAGAGCGGTGATTCTTGATGAGAATTGGTTCCAGGTATATGATAACAATAATAAGTTCACAGAAAAGTATGTTGCATCTGGTCTGTATTGGAACTATTTCTATCACACTTGGAAAACTATTTCGTTTTCACCCTTTGCTAATGCTATTGCATTTGTTACTGGTAATGTTGAAACAATGCCAGCATCATTTACGTTTAAACTTGTAACGAAAGACGTGTCCGATGTTGCTACTGTACTTGTATTTGAACCTGACGCAACTGCATCAGTAATGAGAAGTTCAGGTGATACAAGAGCACAGAGCGGTGCACCTGACTTTATTCGTGGTAATTACGAATTTGTACAGACAGAACCCTTTACAATTAGAGGTATTGCCGTACAGAAATATGGTGCTCTTATTATTCCTACATCTGCTCACGTTGGAGAGTCGGATATGCTTTCTGCTAAAATCAAGTACAATGGTAGTACCTTTACTGGAACAGTAAGTACCGCTATGGAAGTAGGCGACGAGGTAGTGTTCGCACTTGGTTAAACAAACAATTCTTATAAGGGTGGGGAGAGAAATCTCCCTACTCTTTATCCAAAGTGAGGTGAAAATATGTATATAGAACCGAGAACAAATATAAGACTATTACATAATGTTCCACTTGACGAATCATTTGACCACACAATATACTTTGCCAATGCCAATGCTCAAGCAAATTTCTTTATGAGCAAACAGAAATATAACCTTACAAACTATACCTATCAAAGAGTTCGTAGAGGTTGGGCAAGAGTCGGTATAAATGCTGAAAACTTATATGACTGCAACTATATGATGTTCCAAAATACAAGTTTCGGCAATAAATGGTTTTATGCTTTTATCAAAAGTGTTGAGTACATTAACAATGAGGTGTCCGAAATACAGTTTGAACTTGACCCTATGCAGAGTTGGTTCTTTGACTACGAAAGAGAATATTGTTTTGTTGAAAGAAATCATACTGCAACTGATGTAATTGGCGAGCATATTGAACCTGAAAGTGTTGATACTGGTGAATATGTATTTAATGCTGATTATCATAAGTTGATAGATTTTACTGATTTAACAGTTATTATTGCCGTAGTAGAAGTACAAAATCAAAGTGGATTAGTAAATGGTGTAGAAGGAAAGTATTTTGACAGAACATATAGTGGTGCAACATATTTTATATATGACCCTTCCGATGTGTCAGGAATAAACACCTTATTAAATAACTATTTACACGCACCTGATAGTGTTGTTGCTATGTATATGTGCCCACGAAAAATGGTATTAGCAGACGGAGTAGGAATACCGCAAGACCATAAAATACCTAATAATCATATTGCTCCACACTATATCGTAAATGAGCCTGCAATTACTACACTTGATACTCTTGATGGATATAAGCCTAAAAATAATAAAATGTACACTTACCCTTACAATTTTGTTCATTTAGACGATGGACAAGGTAGTGAATTAGTATTGAGATATGAATTCTTCAAATCTCTTATGCCAGTTGTAGATATAATAGGAACATTTACACCGCCATCAACTTGTGTTCTTAAGCCTAAATTTTATAAAAACAATTATGTAAATGAAGGTAGTGCTATTCCATTAGGAACTGAAAACCTTACACTTGGTGGTTTCCCAATGTGCTCTTGGAATACTGATGCTTTTAAGGCTTGGTTTGCACAAAACAGTTTACCAATGACAGGCGGTATAGTTGGGTCAGGAACTGCTTTAGGATTAGCACTTGCTGGAGCGATAGCAGTTGCACCAGCCGCTATGGTAGCAATGGGCATAGGATTAGCGGGAATGGTTGGCAAGGCTTTAATTAGTGGTTATAAAGCAAGTATTGAAGCAGATATTCAAAAAGGTGATTTTAACAATGCTAATGCTAATTTTGCTAAAAATTATTTGAACTTTTATTGCGGTAGATTAAGTTGTAATAGAGTTTATGCAAGAAGAATAGATGACTATTTTACAAGGTATGGTTATGCCATAGGAATAAATGCAATACCACAGATAAATGTTAGACCACATTGGACTTTCGTCAAAACCCTTGGGTGTACAATTAAAGGTTCAATACCGAGTGATGATATGAAAAAGATTTGTGATATCTACGATAATGGCATAACATTTTGGCGAAATGGTAATGAAGTTGGGAATTATTCTTTAGATAATTCTCCTGAACCTTGATAAGGTGGTGATGTAATAAATGAGTAGAAGAAAAGGAAAAAATAGAACGTTCTTTGATGAAAGCCTTGATTTGAACAATTCAACTTATGGTCAATACTTTCATAGACTAATGGAGTTATCTATTACAATGTTTAAATGGAATAACCTACCTGATACAGTTGATGAAAGGTTTCTTGAGTTAACATTGTTTACAGATGGTCAAGCAGTTTTCTTTAAAGATGAAGATTTAAAAAATGACCAATTAGGTGAAGATGGGCAGTATCTTGCATTACAATGTATAATCAATGGTCCTTTGAATGTTTACCGAATTCCTATCCGAAGAAGAGCATTTGCCGTTAGTGGATACCAGAAGGAACTTGATATCAACAATAGTGTAATCATTTATAATAACTATCTGCATACTAATTCAGTATTAGATGTACGAATGTTTGCGAGAAGATTATACAATATCGACAGAATCATTGATGTTAATGTTAATGCACAGAAAACTCCTGTTCTCCTTCAAGGTTCTGAACAACAGAGGTTAACACTCTTAAACCTTTATAAAGAATATGATGGAAATCAGCCAGTAATATTTGGAGATAAAAACCTTGATATCAATTCACTAAAAAGTATTAGAACAGATGCCCCATACATTGGCGACAAATTATTCCAATTAAAAACACAGATATGGAATGAAGCACTTACTTACCTTGGTATCTCTAATGTGTCTTACCAGAAAAAAGAAAGAATGATAACTGATGAAGCAATTAGAAATCAGGGTGGTACAATAGCATCACGTTATGCAAGACTTGATATGCGTCGAAAGGCTTGTGAACAAATCAACAGAATGTTTGGTCTTGATATCAGTGTAGAATTTAAGGAAGATTATCGACAGGCAGATGATGAAGTTATGTTCAAAGGTGAAAGTGATAGTGACTATGAACTTACAGATAAGATGGGTTCAGACCTTGCTATTGACTTAAGGACAGAATAGGAGGTGGTTGAATGAGCAAATACACAACAGAAGTTCGTTTTATATGCGAAATGAATACCGAAGAACCTGATGTTAAAAATCCCACTCCAGATTGGTATATAGAACATTCAAGAGAAAAGATATTTGACTTTGAATATCCTATATTCGATGAAACGTACAGACCAGTAATAGAAACTAAAATCCTTAAAAGGTACTATACAAGAGAGATTTGTGCAGAAACAGTTGGTAGATGGAAATTATTCCTTAATCAAAGATTAAACGAAATAATGCCGTACTATAATAAACTGTATAGGTCGGAAGTATTAAGTTTTAATCCGTTCTATGATGTTGACCTTACTATTGACCATAGAAAAGAAAATGAAGGAGCAGAACAGGGAAGTGGTACAAGGAATACAGACACCGAAGGAAACAACAAGGTTACTGGAACAAATTGGGAATACTATTCGGATACACCACAAGGAACTGTTGGAAATCTTGATAACTTAAGTTATTTAACTAATGCTACAAAATATACGAAGAATGAACAGACGGACTATGAGCAGGGTGTTGATGAATCAACTACCACTAATAAAACTATAAATAGTACCGAAGATTATCTGGAGCACATATCAGGCAAGAGAGGTGGTCTTACATATTCAAAGATGCTTAAAGAATATCGTGATACATTCTTGAATATTGATATGATGGTGCTTGATGATTTACAAGATTTATTCTTTAATTTATGGTAAAGGAGAAAAGATATGATAGCAAATTATAATGTAGAATTATTGCCTTATAATAGCACTGGTAGTTTTAGGTTCTGGTGCCAGAAAGTTCTGCCGTTAGTCTATGATAACAGTTTGAGTTACTATGAGTTACTCTGTAAAGTTGTTAAGTATCTTAACGATGTAATACAGAATAGTGACAATATGAACGCAAATATCGAAGCACTTAATCAGGCTTTTATTGACCTTCAGGATTATGTAAATCACTATTTTGATGAGTTCAATATGCAACAGTATGTTAATGCGGCTCTGGACGAAATGGTAGATAATGGAACACTTCAGGATTTAATCGAACCTTATCTTGATAGATTAACACAGACAGTTACTGATGCTATTGAGGACCAGAATCAGACTATTGACGATGCTATTGACGCACAGAATCAGACTATTGATGATGCTATTGATACACAGAATGATAGAATAGACAGTTGGGGTGATACTATAAATGTTTTGGTAGGTAGAATGGACGCACTTGCTCAAAATTATGGTGCACAGGATATGACTTTACTTTATGATGGCTCTGCTAATGAAAACGCAACTAATTATATATTAAGTGATGATATTAATAATTATGATTTTCTTGATATATATTACAGTGATATGGGTGCATCACATTTACCTGAAAAGTATGTCCATACAAGAGTGCCCGTAGTGCTTAATGAAACTACTGCACTTGACCCTATTTATATGAGAGTACCCTTAAAATATACAAGAGCGGGTACTGCACAAAACTTTAATCCTATACCTGAAAGATTATACCACGATGATGTGATTCTTTCATTCTTAAATGTTGATAGTTCTCATGTTTTTCAGGTAGAATCTGCAAGAGAATGGTATTGGAATGGTTCAAGCAACTCAAGTGCAAGTAGTTCAAATACTAATGGGTTATATATTAAAAAGATTTATGGTGTACAGATTCTTAATGATACTCCTAATGAAATCATTGATGGTAGAACAAGTTATACAGGTGTTGTATATCCAACTATTGGCGATGCTATTAGAGGACAGGTTACGGCACTTAGTAGCCAAATAAATGCACTTACTCACCTTGAAAGTGATGCAGGTAAAGTGTATAATGGTTACTGTGCTACCAATGCACAAGATGATGAAAAAATTATAACCCTTGATAGAAGTTATCCACAGAATAGTGCATCAGTTGGCGATGTAATGATTGTAACATTTACATATGAATCTGGTGACCATCAGGGTCTAACATTATCTGTAAATAATATGGACGATTATCCGACCATACAAGGTGTACACTTCCCGGGAGGAGAAACCGTAGCATTTGTACTTAATGCACAACACGAATGGCAACCTATTGGGTATGAAACATTAAACAGAATGTGGGAACTGAATGCAACACAAACATTAAGACTAGGTCAGCAGAGATTGACCGAACAGGATTTACAGCGGTTGCTTGACCTTTTACAGTAATTACTACTAAGCATTTGACCGAGGGCGTAAAAACCTTCGGTCTTTTTTAGTGCAAAAAATCCTTCAGGAAAATAGGGAGCAC
>JAEEGL016476832.1_pt1 | contig 17034 bp, 17 predicted proteins | sample 9134231 | NCBI WGS metagenome assembly JAEEGL01 (sample SAMN16246548, study PRJNA631951) | gut metagenome | biome: gut microbiome; feature: rumen; material: fiber-attached | host: Bos | place: Iran: Karaj | collected 2018-10
ATTAATATTGCACCTAAAAAACAAGATGAAGATGAAAATGAAAAAGAAGAAGATAATGTCACCCTACTTTTCAATAAATTTGATACTGATCAGTTTGTAATGGAATCAAATGTAGATATCTATTCATATGCATCTATAGGTAGTCTTGATGTAATTAGCAATAACAAAGAACACTATTTACCAATTGATGATTTAATTAAAGCTAATGTAAAAAATAATCATAACGAATTAGTTTTCTATCGAGAAAAAGATAGTGGTGGCTTTATTTACCCCACAGGAGTTCTATCATCAAATAAACCACCATTACAATCAGAAATTAATGCAGCTGCTTATCTAAACGTTCCAATAGTTTATGTTAATAAAGAAAAGTATTTAAATAAAGGAAAGAGTAATGAAATAGAAACTAAATATGAAAGAAAAGAACTATTTGGAATGTATCAAGAATTATTAGATCAACTAAATGAAATAAAGGCTGAATTATTAGCTAGTAAGCCTAAAAAGGTGTGAATATCATGGAAAAAGAAGAAAGTAAAAAGTTACTAAATGAACTTAATAATCTAATTATCGAAGAAAAATTAGATGAAATTGATGAATTAAAAGATATTGCCAAGAAAATAGATGAATATGCAAATAAAGATAGTGATTAATAAAAAAGACGAGTACTAAATAGTATTCATCTTTTTTTATAAAATTATATTTTGTGTTGTGGATTATCTCTATACTTTCTTACAAATTCCATTTGATCATCATATGATAAGTTCTCATAAAAGTATGGATTATCAACATATGTTAAATGATTTAATGACTCTCCTTTATTGGATAAAAAATATAAATAGTTTGTATTATCACAATAAATAAAACAGCCTCTTATGAATTCTCTAGGAATATTTCTTTTAATATATTGCATTAACGCAGGAAAAGTATATTTCCCTTCTTTTCTCTCAGAAGGTCCTTCTTTTTTCTCAACAATGGTAGATACAGTATCAAACATTACTTCCTGATTTTTTTTCTCTCTTGTCCAATTAACATAAGATTGGTAAGATTCATCATCAAGATTATAAGCTTGTTTGATAAATGATTTAGGAATAGACAAAATAACGTTTGCACAGTCTCCTGGTGCATTTTCTTTCCAACCGTAACTGCATAATGAAAGTATATTTGGTTTTACTATCGCCATACTAGTTTTATCATAATTAAATCCTGTATTCATGATACTAGTAGCATTGGCTAAACTTGTCCCATGTTGAGCAAGAAAATCACTTTCACTTAATATCCCATTAGCAATACTAATTATTGTTTCTTTTGGTAGTTTTTCCATATTGATCTCCTATTTCTTCATATGTTCTTGTAACATATTTAAAACATTATGATGCTCTTTAACAGGCATAACTAATATAATACTAATTACCGCTGGTAACAAAGCTAATATAAAATACCAACCATCAACATCAATATTTGCCATCACAATTAACAATAGAAAAGTTGTTGATATTCCAATCATAAAAATGACTAAATCAATTGGTCTAAATATTCCAAAAATTAACTTTTTCATATTTCTCCTTTCTAAGTAATCATCTATAATAAAATATTATCGTAATATATAAAAAAAGAAAAGTAATTGAACTATCGCTTATTCTCTTTTTTTTTCATTGAACATGCTCTTATTCTTAACCATTTCTTTCGGATTATTAGGCATTAAAGACTTAATCTTATTATCAACTTTATCACCTAACTCTGATTCTTTGATTCCAACTATCGTATCTAATTCTTGCTTTTTAACATCAACTGCTTCTACTAAATCTTGCATTCTAAAGTTAATATGGTCAACAGTAATAAATTCTTCTTTCTTAACATTACCAATTGCTAAATTTAATTCATTAAATAAAATTACTAACTCAGTTTTCTTTTTATTACGACTAAAATTAAAGTCTGCATCAATGCCATTATCATATTTTTGATATATATATCTTACATAATCATAAATGTTACTTTTAATCGCTTCATTATCATTTTTTTGAGCTAATAAAATTAACTCTTGAGCTAATTCCATATCTTTAAATCTTAATAATATATTTTCAAGATACTCTTCTTTTTTTCTAACATCTTTTGGTTTTTCTTCTTTAACTACTTCTTCTTTTTTAATATCTATTACTTTTGCATTTATTTTATGTAATAAATTATCACATTCTTTTTCAAAGTTCATAAATACTTCATTATTATATAATAAATCATATTTATCTTTACTCTTGGTATATAATTCTTTTTTTAACTTTTCAATATGTTCACTAACTTCTTTTTTATTCTTTAAATCTTTTATTTGTTTTAGTTCATTTTTTAATTGATTTATTTCTCTTTCATAATAGTATTTATTATATCGATGATGACGAAAATCTTCTTCTAATTTTTTAAATCTTTCGATATTTTTATCAATGATTGTTGTTGATACTGTAACATAGTTTACTTTTTGATATTCTCTAATAACATCGCGAAGGAAATAATCATCAACTTCATTTATAATTTTATCCACATTTTTGGTGAAATAATCAACTTTTTGTTCAATATTTTCATCAATATTCTTATCATTAGTAATTGTACTTATTTCTCTTTTTATTTCATTTTCTTCAATAATAGAGATATCTTTATTATTTATCTCTTCTATTACTTTATCAATCTTATCTAGATGAACTTTAAACTCTTTATCTCTTTTGGTAATATTATCATATTTATCAATTATGGCTTTTTTATCAGTTGAATTTAACTCTTTAATTACTGATTCTAAATACTTACGATCTAATATTTCACTTGTTTTAATATTATATTTTTCTTCTATTTCTTTAGTTAATTTCTTTTCTTCTTGTTCTTTGATTTTTGTTCTCGCTTCTTCAATATAATTTTTAAGTAATGAAATATTATATAAGAGTTTATCTTTATCACCATTATTAATAATCATAAAACTAGGAAAAGTTTCATCTATTGTATAAGTAACATATGCACCTTTTCCTTTTTTATTAGGTTTATTGATTTTACCTGTGGTTTTTATAACCACATCTTTATTCTCTTTTCGAAATAAACTTCTAATTAACTCAATTATCCAAAATATAATTTTCTTTATTATTGTCATCTTTTGCCTCTTATTTTAATATGTTGTTATAAAAGCGCAAATCATTTTCTAAACTCCTAATCTTCTTATTTAAAGCATTTATTTCTTCATTTAGTTCTTTTTGATGTTTTTGATTATGACGTATCTTACTATTTATACCAACATATCTTTTTACTTTAATACGATTATTATCCGTAATTTTTTGCATAATTAGGAATGCTTGGTAAATTATTATAACACAAATTAAAGCTAGTATGATAAAAATACCAAGAAATAAGAAATTTTTTGTTAAAACTGAAATGATAAACATTATCGTAGCTATCGATATTAAAACAATCGATAGTACTTTTACACTTTTAAGCCTATTCATATAGTAAGAATTAGATAATAAATAAGCTTCTAAATCTAAACTATTTTGATAATATTCTTTATATTCATCTATAGTATTTACTAATTTCTTATTTTTTCTATTTAATTCATCTTTATATACACTTATTCGATCACTAATATCATGAATCATTTTGTGACAGTATTCATAGTCAATATCTGCATTATCTTTTATTTTATGATTAGTTTTTTTATATGCAAAAGAAACTCGATTTTCTTCAAGTTCTTTTTTTACTTCACTGATTAATTCAAATATTTTTCTATTTCCATTATTATCAGGATGATTATCTTTTAATAGCTTTCTAATTGCTTTTTTAACACTAGCATTATATTCACCATTATACCCAATAATTTTATATATACTATCTTTATTCATATTATACCTAATTACTTAATATTTCGATTGCTTTATCCTTTTGTGTATCCTTACCATCACTTATATATTTATAACTTACTTCAACATCAGGTGTAATTCCAACACGATCAATATAATTACCTTTTGGTGTTAACCATTCTTGATATGTATATTTAAATAATGCTCCACTTGATAAAGTAAATACTTTTTGAACACGTCCTTTTCCAAAAGTCTTTGCCCCGACTATTTTTGCATGATATGTTTCACTAAATGCTCCAACTAATACTTCACTTGCTGAGGCGCTGCCTCCATCTGCTAATATTACTACTGGATATTTTCTTGATTCATCAGTTTTATCAGTTATTACTTCAACTTTATCCTTGGTTTTCAATTGATAAATTGTTTCTCCTTTTGGAATAAATAATGAAATAATATCAGTAACGGTGGTTAAATAACCACCAGAGTTACCTCTTACATCAATTATTAATGAGTCTATATGATCTTCTTCTAATATCTTTAATTCATTTTCAAATTGTTTAGTAGTATTCGATGCAAAAATTGATATATAAATATAGCCTATTTTCTTACCATTTTCTTCTATTATTTCACTTGTAACACTAATATTATCTACTACGGCTCTTGTTAATATTATTTCTTGTTCTTCACCATCTCTTTTAATCGTAATATTAACTGTTGTATCTTTATCACCTTTAACTAAATTGGCAATGTCTGATAGACCTTTCTTTGTTACATCCTCTCCATTAACTTTTAATAAAATATCATTTTCTTTAAGACCAGATTTTTCAGCTGGACTATTTTCAAACACTTTACCAATCATTGGTAAATGTTCATCATTATACTTTATTTCTGCGCCAATACCCTGATATGTTCCATCAACATCTTCATTGAAATTCTCAGCATCATCCTTATTCATATAAGTTGAATATGGATCTCCCAAGTACTTAATCATTCCTGAGATTCCTGCTTCTAATAGTTTATCTTTATCAATTTCTTGATAATAATTATCAACTATTTCATTATATGTCGAGGTAAATTCATTTAAAGAGATTGTTGTACTACTAAATGCACGTTTACCATACATAATAATACCACCAACAATTAATCCAAAACCAAATACTGCTATCATAAAGATAATTGTTTCACTCATACTAAACTTTACTTTTTTATTCTTTTTTACAAATTTCTTATACATAGTTGATAACTTATTTTTTGAACTACCCTTAGATTTATTTTTATTATTCATAAGCACCTCTTTATACTATATTTATATAATATCATAATTTTAGAGCAATTAGCAAAAATTAATAAAAAAATAATTACTTATTGCCTTACTCTTCTTTTTATTCTATAATGTTTGTAGGTGGTATAATGAAAATTATTACATTGAAAAAAGAAGAGTTTGATAACTTTTCTAATAATCATAAATACAATTCATATTATCAAAGTTCACAGTATGCTGACTTTGCTGCAGTTAATGATCAGTATAATGTTCATTACTTGGGTTTTGTTGATGAAAATGATAAACTAATTGGAGCTGCTTTAATGCTATATAAAACCTTGTTTTGGGGATATAAATATGCATATGCACCAAGAGGTTTATTAATAAATTATGAAAATGATGAAATAGTGAAAACAGTTTCACTAGAACTAAAAAAATTATTAAAAAAACAAAAATTTATCTTTGTTACTGTTGATCCATTAATTGTAGCTAGTGAACGTGATAGAAATGGTAAAATAGTTCAATTTAATAATAGTGTTAATCGTATATTAACTACATTTAAACAAAATAACTATGATCATTTAGGATTTAATTTATATAATGAATCTAAATTACCTAGATGGAATGTTATTGCTAAACTTAATAATGATGGAAGAACGATCTATAATAACTTTGATCCAATTATAAAAGAAAAAATAAGTTATAGTAGTAATATTGGTATTATTGTTGAAGAAGATGATACTAAAGATATTGAAAAGTTCTATGAATTTATTAAACCATCATATAAAAATGGTAAAAAATACTTCACAAACTTATTTAATTCATTTAATCCAACTAATAAAATACAAATATTTTATGCTAAGTTAAATACTAAAAAATATGTAGAAAATGCTAATGATTTATATAATGAAGAAGAAGAAAAAAATATTGGACTAGCTAATATTATTCAAAGTGGAGATACAATAAAATATAATATTCCTAAAGCAATAAATGATAAAATAGCTTCTGATAAATTACTTCATGCTTATAAAAAAGATATTGTTATGTCTACTAAGTTATTAAAGTCAAACCCAGATGGTCTTATCCTAGGAGCTGCATTAGTAATTCAAGATGCTCATGGTATTAATATTTTAGTAAACTATGTTGATAATAATTATGCTAAGTATAATGCCGATACTCTATTAATTTATGAAATAATGAAATATTATGGAAAACTTGGCTTTAAATATATTAATATTGGTGCAGTTACTGGAAACTTTGATTCAAGTTCTAAGTATTATCCAATGTTAGAGAACAAGTTAGGATTTAATTCATCTATTCTAGAATATATTGGTGAATTTAATATGATAATAAATCCAACAATGTATAAAATATATAAGAAAAAATATAATAAATAAAACAAGTAGTGTTAACTACTTGCTTTTTTTATCTTTTTCTACTCCCTTGTATACGCAAATCACAATAATTCATAACATAACCACCAATAAATCTTACACTGGCTATTCCAACACTAGTCAAAGTCACATTTATAACTCCATACTTTTTTAAATAATTTCGTACCTCGTCATATGTCATTTCTTTGTTTAAACATTTAGATAATGTGAGAGGAATTTCATCCAATTCATCATCAGTTAAAACTGGTTTTGCCAATAGTGGAATTATCCTTTCAAGATAAGAATAGATTGAATAATTATCATAAACCACATATTCTTTTTTAGTAAAATTATTATCTTTTTTCACCGCAAACTCTTGATAACCCAATAAATATCGATTATATTCACTAATAAATCTATTTATAATAATATCAATATTATCGATATTATAATCAAAATCTTCTAAATGGGCGTAATAGTAAGCCAGAATCATATGCATAAACTCTATAAAATGGGAATCATCAATAGTTATTGCTAATCTCATTAGTAATAAGTCTTTATTATGTATCATATATAAATTATTATACTTAAGGTCGTAATTTTGGGTTAAATGTGATTCATCACTAATAAAAACCATGAAATTATCAAGATAATCAGTTATACAATCATTTGCTGCATCAGATGGTAATAATATCGCTTTGACTTTAGATAAAATACTATGACGATAACTATTACTTATTCTTTCAAAGAATTCCTCATCAAGTAATGGTAAGGCTTCATCCGGTATTTTATATGTCATCATTAATAAATCATTAACAAACTTATCGGAATTCTCTATTTTTTTATTATCTGGTAAATAATCGTCGAAATTATCTGTATATTTATAGGCTTTGATAAAATATTCTGACCCTTCATGCCATCCAGGATATAAATTTTCAAATAATTGGACTTTAGAAAGTACTCCGTGAAGTATTGGCCAATATTTCATTAATTTTGGATACCTTTCCATGATAAGCTCTTTGTGTTTAAGTTTTTTTTCTCTAAACAAATAATAAATATCACAATTGCTCATTTAACCCCCATACAAGTTGAATATCCTACCATAATTGCATAAAAAAAGCAAGAGAGCCTCTATGCTTTAACGTATTCATGATTTTCTATTCTTAATTTATCTGCAATAGTAACAATAAATAAAGAATTAGTGGCTTTGGCCTTATCAATATCAATACTATATCCAAATACATCCTCAAGTAACTCTAAATTAGCTCGATTCCAACTTACTTCTATTGCATGACGAATAGCTCTTTCAACTCTTGATGGTGTTGTCTTATACTTCTTGGCAATTATTGGATATAAAACTTTGGTAATGGAATTTGATAGCTTAGGATCATCATATACTAAATTAATTCCTTCACGTATAAATTCATATCCTTTAATATGTGAAGGAACTCCTAATTCATGAAGAAGTTTGGTAATTGATACCTGCAAATCACTATAATATATATCTATTGTCTTTTTACTATAAACTACATTATTAGAATACTCTAATATTTTTTCTTCTAGGTAACTAAGTTCAAATGGTTTTAACATTAAAAACCTAATACCAAGTCCTGATACTTTTCTTATTATTTCTGGGGAATTACATGAAGTTAAGATAATAAAATGAGTTTTTATATCTTGCTTTATTACCTCCTCTAACACTTTAATTCCATCCATAATTGGCATAATAAGGTCTAATAATACTAAATCATATTCCTTATTCAAAAGATAGTTTAAACCATCTTTACCATTATACGCTACATCATTTACTTCGATTACTGCATGACTACTAAAGTACTGCTTTACCATATCAACGAAAGTTTCATTATCGTCGATCAATAATACTTTAATCTTATTCATTTTTCATCCTTTCATTCTGCATGCAATATCATTATATATTATGTTTATAAGTTTTCCTATAGAAAAAAAGAAAAAGTTTTTGGATTGACGCTTTTTCTTTTATAATAGACACTTTTTAAGTTTTTTACGACTAGATAAATAGGCACCACGCGCTTCTATATATAATCGCCATGAATTCATTGGTAAATCAAACTCACTAAAATTATACCTTGTTCCATAAAATATTTCATACATTATTTCATCAATTTCTCGAACAATTTCTTTAGTTGGTGGCATTTGACTATTATTTATTTTAATAAATATATTTTGAAGATCATCATATGCTTCTGGACAAAATTGCTCTAAAACATTTAAAAATCGATGAGCTATTTCAGTTAAGATAGCTCCATTTTCTATACTATCATCACCACCATTTTTTCTTTCAACAATGTGATGATATGTATACTTATTATCTTTTTTTACTTCTATGTTCAACCAATCAAATCCATCAGGATTAAAAATATATTCCATTAAAATAAGTGTCCTAATCATATGTCCCCCTATCTAGTACTTTCAATTAGTGTATTAAAATCTTCTTTTTTAATTGAACAACCACCAACAAGATATCCATCTATAACATCAATTTTCTCTAGTTCATTAATGTTTTTATTACTTACACTTCCACCATACAATACTTCATTCTTTGTATGGTATACATCATCTAAATACGCTTTAACTTTCTTTATCGTATCATTAATATCTTCATTAGTTGGGATAACACCGGTACCTATTGACCAAATTGGCTCATAAGCAACTATAATTCTATCAAGACTAGTTGAAGCAATATCTTTAAATGCATCATCCAACTCTTTTTTTAATACTTCTAGGGTTATACCCTTATCTTTTTCATCCTTAGTTTCACCAATACAAAGAATTGGTATAATTTCTTCTTTTAATAGTTCCTTAAGTTTATCATTAACATACTTATCATCTTGATAATATTTTCTTCTTTCAGAGTGACCAACAATCGAATATTTTACACCAATACTTTTTAATTGAACTGCCGCGATATCACCAGTATAAGCACCAAGAGATGCAAATGATACATCTTGTGATGATACGACTAATCCATTATCAACAAACTTTGATAAATAAATACTAGATGGTGCAAATATAACATTGTCATACTTTTTCTTTTTATAAAACTCTAAATAATCATTGATTTCTTCAAGAGTTAAATTCATTTTAAAATTTCCAACTACTAGTTTCATTTATTCACCAATAATACTTATTCCAGGTAATTCCTTTCCTTCTAATAATTCAAGTGATGCACCACCACCAGTAGATATATGCGTTACACGATCTTTATATCCTAAGTTAATTACCGCACTTGCAGAATCACCACCACCAATAATAACTGTTTGAGTACTATTAAACATTTCACAAATACTCTTTGTACCATTTTGGTATAATTTATTTTCAAATACACCAACTGGACCATTCCATACAATTGTTTTACTCATTAAGATATATTTTCTAAATAATTCGATAGTTTTAGGACCAATATCTAATCCCATTTCATCATTTGAAATCTCTTCCGTAACATGACATGTTTCACTTTCTAAACTATCACTTACTACATTATCTACTGGAAGAATTATCTTATCAGTTTTAGCTAGCATTTCTTTAGCAAAATCAATGTAATCATCTTCAACAATTGATTTTCCAACATTTATTCCTTTGGCCTTTAAAAAAGTATATGCCATTCCACCACCTATTAATAAATAGTCACATTTATCAATAAGATTTTCAATAACACCAATTTTATCACTTACTTTACTTCCACCCAAAATAACTGTAAATGGATGAATTGGATTAGTAATAACTGGTAACATATTATTTAATTCTTTTAAAACTAAGAAACCAATTCCTGATGGAAGATGTGATGCAATTCCAACATTAGATGCATGAGCACGATGACTTGTACCAAACGCATCATTAATAAATATATCACCAAGACTTGCCCAATATTTTCCTAATTCTTCATCATTAGAACTTTCCTTCTTACCTTCCAAATCTTCATAACGAGTATTTTGTACTAAAACAATATCACCATTATTCATAGATTGAATAGTTGCTTCTAACTCTTCACCACGAGTCTTATTAACAAAAGTAACTTCCTTACCTAACAATTCACTTAATCTCTTGCTAACTGGTAATAAATCGTTTTTAGCTAAATCGGCTGCTTCTTTAACACGACCTAAATGAGAAAATAAAATTACTTTAGCCCCTTGATTAATGGCATAATTAATAGTTTCAAGACTTTCTCTTATTCTATTATCATCAGTAATAATACCATCCTTTATTGGAACATTAAAATCAACCCTAATTAAAACCCTCTTACTGTTTAAATCAAAATCTTTTATTGTTTTCAATTCTTCCTCCAATATAATTCTATCATTATTTTATTATTTATAATTATGATTTTACAAAACAATACAATTATTTTTTAATTAAATCTAGTATACTTAAATCCTTTACTTTTTCTACAACTACATTAGGTAATTCATTTACTACATATCGATATCCCCAATAAATACCATAACTTAAAGCACCAATTACAATTACTTTAATAAGTATTTTTAAATAAGACATCGCCACACGATTTTTTTCTTTTTTTTCAAGTATATCTACTTTTCTAGATAAATACTTTACTTCATCTCTTAATTTTTGTATTTCTGCTTCCATATTCACCTCTAATATTAGTATACAATATTATTGGTAATTATGGTATACTAGATAAGTGATGTTTATGAAAAAAGTGAAATCATTCATTAAAAACGAAAAAGAATTTCTTATATCAATTGGTATTGTCTTAATTGGAAATGGGCTATTATATTGGGTTATTAAATTATTTCAAACTAACCCAATATATATTAATCACTATTTAGATGATAAAATACCTTTTTGGGGATGGTTTATATACATATATGATATGTTCTACCCATTCTTTGCAATTGCTTTTTTTCTATTATTTAAAAGCGATAAAAAGTACTATTATAAAGGGATTATTTCCCTATTAATTGGAATTGTTATTTGTAATATCATTTTCTTATTTATTCCAACAATTATGTATCGACCTCTTGTGCCAAATTATGATCCACTTACAAATTTAGTTCTAAAGATAACATATTTCTTTGATGAACCACCACTTAATTGCTTTCCATCACTTCACTGTCTATTTTGCTTTCAAGAAATATTTAGTTTTATCAAATGCAAATATCCAAGAAAGAAAAAGATTGGAATTATCACTTTCGCTAGTTTAATAATTATATCTACTCTCTTTGTTAAACAACATTATATATATGATGTAATTGGCGCATTTATCGTTGCTCTTATTGCAAACTATTTAGAAAGCATCTTTGGTATTTACGAAAAACTTAAAAAGAAAAAGCTAATAAAAAAATCTAGTTATCATTAACTAGATTTTATTATATCATCAATATTAACATCTTTATTATGACCAATATGACTCCATTTAACATTCTTTTTAAATAAGCAAACAACATTAATTGGAATCCAGCTTAGCATAAATAAAGTAAATAGTATTAAAGCCGGTAACATACCACTAACACTCTTTTTATTATACAAAGTAACAAATAATGTAACAACAAGTGTCGCTAAGTATGAAGTAATAAATCCCAATATACCTGCTACAGAAAATACTACTTTAGTAGTTACCATTCTCTCAATTAAGCCAGCAACCACAACAATAACTGAAATAACTTGAACAATAGCCGCTAAATTATTTAAATACATATCAACTGCCGCTAAATTATGATTTTTTCTAAATGATTTAACCAAAGCACGATGATAAGTTTTCCAACATTGTAGATTTCCTTTTGACCAACGAAGTCTTTGTATTAAAGATACTTTAAAAATAGTAGGCTGTTCATCATATGTAATAGCTTTCTTAACAAAGTCGATTCTTTCATTATTTATCGCACAAACGGTAGTTAATTCTACATCCTCAGTTAAAGTAACTGGTTTGAAATCTAATTTTTCAATGAAATCTTTTCGAATCATAAAACCAGTTCCATTTATTGAAGCTGATGAATTAAGTTTCTTACGTGATAAATTGAAAAAGAAGTTCTGAATATAATAAAACAATGTATATGATCCACTAATCCAATTATCTTGATAATTTTTACTATCTCTAAATCCTTGTGCAACTTTATAACCATTATTTAATGAATTATTCATGTGCATTAAGAAATCTGGATGAACTACATTATCAGCATCAAAAATGACATAAGCATCAATCTTTTTGCTTTTAAATTTATTAAATGCATATCTTAATACATCACCTTTGCATTTAACTACAGTATCACACTTTATTGTATTAGCCCCATGTTTCTTACTTACTTCATAAGTTTTATCTGTTGAATTATTAATTATTACATTAATTTCATATTTATCTTTATCATAGTTTTGCTTTTTTAAACTATCTATTAAATTACCAATAACTTTTTCTTCATTACGAGCCGCAATTATAACTGCAAACTTATGTTTTTTATTGCTAATTGATTCTTCTTTTTTTGGTTTAAGAAACGCAAAAACACCTGTAATTACATAATACAAGCCATAGAGTAAAAAAAAGAATGATATTACTTCCAAAATATAAGTAAACATAAAGAATCAACCTCAATTTATAGTTTTATTTTACAACTTTTTATTAATTTTATCAATGATTTTCGATAAAACTATAAAAGTCCATAATAATGATATCATATATTTTAAAAAAAATCTAATTAATATAAAAAAACTATCTCAATCGATAGTTTTATTTTGTTCTAGGTGAATCACCAACATAAGCATTAAATGCTTCTATATGAGCTTCATGTATGTCTCTACCTATTTGTACCGTTACTAATTCTTCGTTACTTTGAATAGCTTTGAATATTTCTTCTATACCACCAACTATTTCATTTCCTCTACGATAATCATCATTCTCATTAAGAAGTTGTTCTAAACAATTTAATAGTGGATAATCTCTTTTTGGATAAAGAATATCATTAGCATCTAATGGAAAACTGGGAATAACAAGGTCACTATATCGATAATCATAGTCTTGCATTTGTTCTTTATATGTTTTACACCACTCAAGAACCTTATTATAAGCAGATGGAACAATAACTATTTTATGATTTTCATCTAGTCTTCTTAATACAGCTATTCGGCTCATTAAAGCTTTATAATGTTCTTCTTTTTTTGCTCTTTCAGTTCTGATCTTGATAATTTGTTCCATTTCATTTTTTGCTTGATCTTCCTCTTTTTTCATCTCTTCAACTAATTTATCAGCTTTTTCCACTAATGGATCAACACGATTATCCGGTGCAGGTTTATTATTTTTTTTAAATCTATCAAAAAGTCCCATATTATCCCCTTATTTAATATTGAATTCCCCAAATAACATGGTGTTTAGCTTCTTTTCCACAGCAAACACACTTACCAGTAATAAGAGGTTCATCAGTAATACATCTTGATTTACAACCCTTTAATTCTTTAATTTTAAGTTCACAATTAACATCTCCACACCAATCAGCATGAATAAATCCTGGTTGGGTATCAATAATATTTTTCATTTCATCATATGTTTTAGCAGTAAATGTTAGTTTATCTCTTCTTTCAACTGCACGATTATACATATCTTTTTGAATTGTATCTAATAAATCTTCAATGTATTTGACTGTTAATTCTTCTTTTTTAATTACCATTTTTTCTCTTGTATCACGTCTTGCTACAGTAACTGTTCCATTAGCTAAATCTCTTGCACCAATTTCGATTCTTACTGGAATACCATTAACTTCCGCTTCCGCAAACTTAAATCCTGGAGATTTTTCTGAATTATCAATATAACTAACTATATTATTATTATTTAATTCTTGATTAAAGTTATTTACTAATTCATCTACTTCTTGAGCATCTTTACCAATTGGAATAATAACTACTTGTTTGGGAGCTATTCTAGGTGGTAATACTAGTCCATAATCATCTGCATGTACCATAATAATTGCAGCTATTGCACGAGTAGCTTTACCCCATGTTGTATAGTAAGCATACTCTTCTTTATTATCTTTATTAGTAAATTTAACATCATAGGCCTTACTAAACTTTTGTCCAAAATAGTGACTAGTTCCATCTTGTAAACAAACACCATTATACATTAAATCTTCACATGTTAAAGTAAACTCTGCTCCAGCAAACTTTTCTTTTTCAGTTTTACGACCAATAATTGATGGAATAGCTAATATTTCATGATTAAACCATTTATATACTTCCATCATACGATATGTTTCTTCAATGGCTTCTTTCTCATTAGAATGAACTGTATGGCCTTCTTGCCATAAAAACTCTCTACTTCTTAAAAATGGTCTAGTTTCTTTTTCATAACGAAATACATTACACCATTGATTATATAATTTAGGTAAATCTTTATATGATTTAATATGTTTTTTATAATAATCACAAAATACTGTCTCAGAAGTAGATCTTATTGCAAATCTCTCATCTAATTTCTTATCTCCTACTTCAGTAACCCATACCAATTCAGGTGCAAAACCTTCAATTAATTCTTTTTCTTGTTTAAATAAATTCTCAGGGATAAGTAATGGCATTTGAACATTAACATGACCTAATTCCTTGAATTTTTTATCCATTATTGATTGTATTTTTTCCCAAATAGCATAACCATTCGGTTCTATTGCAATACATCCTTTTACTGAAGTATAATCCGCTAACTTAGCTGCTTTAACTACATCAGTATACCATTTTGCAAAATCAACGTCTCTGCTTGTAATTGCATCATTTTTCATACTATCACTTCCCTCAATAATAATTATAACAAAATTGTTGTTTATATGGTAGAACAAATTAGAATAAAAGTCAATAATTTGCAAAAAATAATTATTTCTAATATAATAAAATTAGTTATGTATTTTCAAGGAGGATAGTTAGAGAGTATATAATGAGCGCGATGCCATAATGGCTACGAGGATAGTAGTTGTCGAGGAAGAATGAGCGGATGCTACTACGGGAAATCGTTAGATATATTACAAAAGTAAAATCGAAATTATGCCAAAAAATATATCAGAAAGGAATTTATGTGTGGAATTATAGGATATGTTGGTAAAAATAATGCCAAAAATATCATCATATCCGGTTTATATGCCCTAGAATATCGTGGATATGATTCTAGTGGTATCGCATATAATGCCCAAAATAAGATAAAAATCATTAAAATGGAAGGTAAAGTAGCTAACCTAGAAAAGAAGTTGAAAGAAAATGATGATATTCCAAATATCGGAATTGGTCATACAAGATGGGCAACACATGGTAAACCAAATGAAGTAAATGCCCATCCACATAAGGTTGGTAAAACTACCTTAGTTCATAATGGAATAATTGAAAACTATTTAGAACTTAAAAACAAATTAAATGGATTATATCACTTTAAAAGTGAAACGGATACTGAAGTGGGCTGTGCCTTAATTGATTATTATGTTAATAGAGAACATGATAAATTAAAAGCATTAAAACATGCACAAGAAGATATTGTTGGCTCATACGCATTTGCAATTATTTTTGATGATGAACCAAATGTTATCTATGCAATGAGAAAAGATAGTCCACTTATTGTTGCAGAAGAAAATGGTAACTATTATGTTGCTAGTGATATAGCAGCAATTCTTTCTTATACCAATAAATACTATTTACTAGATCAAGGTGACATTATAAAAATATCTGATAAATTATATTTTTATGATAAGAATTTAACTCCTATTACAAAAGAATTAAATAAATATAATGGGACACTTAGTGATGTAATGAAAAATGGTTATGAACATTTTATGTTAAAGGAAATACATGATGAAGTAACTGTTTATAAAAACATTATCCGAGCATACTTACCTAATTTAGATATTGAAGATTTAGTAAAAAACTATGGTAATTTTAAAGAATATCAAAAAATAACTATTGTTGGTTGTGGTAGTGCATACCACACTGGAATGGCAGCTAAATATCTATTTGAAAACTATGCGAATATTGAAACTAATGTTGAAATGGCTAGTGAATATCGTTATAAGAAGATATTTCCTAAAAAAGATGAATTAGTAATTCTAATTAGTCAAAGTGGTGAAACGGCTGATACTCTAGAAGCTTTAAGAAAAGCCAAAGCTAATAATTTAGATACACTAGGTATAATTAATGTCTTATCTTCTTCTATTGCACGAGAAAGTGATAAAGTAATATACTGTTTAGCTGGATGTGAAATAGCCGTAGCAACAACTAAAGCCTATCTAGCACAGCTTCTTGTTTTATCATTAATAGCATTATTAATGGCATATCAAAAGAAGTATATTACAAGAGAAGAAGCTAATAATTATCTCAAAGATATAACTAATTTACAAAAAGATACAAGAGAAATAATTAATAATCAAGATTATTATAAAAATATTGCCAAAGATTTTTACAAAGATCGAGAAATGTTCTTTATAGGTAGAAATATTGATTATGCACTTTGCATGGAAGCATCACTTAAAATGAAAGAAATATCGTATATTCATTCTGAGGCATATGCTGCAGGAGAATTAAAACATGGAACTATCTCTCTTATTGAAGATAATATGGTTGTTTTTGG
>JAEEGL012838386.1_pt1 | contig 17033 bp, 15 predicted proteins | sample 9134231 | NCBI WGS metagenome assembly JAEEGL01 (sample SAMN16246548, study PRJNA631951) | gut metagenome | biome: gut microbiome; feature: rumen; material: fiber-attached | host: Bos | place: Iran: Karaj | collected 2018-10
ACAGCCAGTATCTGAGCGGCCAGGATGGCGGCGTTCTGGGCTCCGTTCACGCCAACGGTTGCCACGGGGATTCCGGGGGGCATCTGTATGATTGAGAGCATGGCGTCCAGACCGTCAAGCATACCCTTGATGGGCACACCGATTACGGGAACGCAGGTGTTGGCGGCAATCACGCCGGGCAGGGCGGCTGCCATGCCGGCTGCTGCAATGATAACCTTGATGCCACGTGCCTGTGCACCCTTGGCAAACTCCTCAACTGCCGCAGGTGTGCGGTGAGCGGACAATGCGTTCATCTCAAACGGAACCTGGATGCTGTCCAGAAAGGCAGCGGCCTTTTCCATAACGGGCAGATCAGATGTACTGCCCATGATAATGCTTACTACTGGTTTCATATCTTTTTACTTTGGCTGTTGGCTATTAGCTATTGGCCATATATTTTTCAATTCTTCCGCATCCTTGCTACGGGTATTCCTATCTGTTCGCGGTACTTGGCCACCGTGCGTCGCGCCACCTTGTATCCGCGCTCAGCCAGCATATCGGCCAGTTGCTCATCGGTGAGCGGGTTGTTGTGATCCTCGGCATCGGTTACCTCACGCAGTATGCGGTGTATCTCCTTTACCGATACCTCCTCACCGCTTTTGGTCTTGACACCATCGGTAAAGAATGCCTTGAGCGGGAATGTACCGAAGCTGGTCTGTACATACTTGCCGCTTGTCACTCTTGAAATGGTTGATATGTCATACCCTGTTTTCTGGGCGATATCCTTGAGTATCATGGGTTTGAGCAGGGTTTCATCACCTTCCGTAAAGAAGGGACGCTGCATGTCGATGATGGCCTGCATGGTGCGGGTCATAGTCTGCTCGCGCTGCTTGAGTGCCTGAATAAACCCTTTGGCTGAGTCAAGTTTGTTCTTGATATAGACGGCGGCGTCACGCTGGCTTGAGGAACCGTTCTTTATCTGGTTATCCAGCATATCGGAGTATTCACGGCTCACATGCAGCTGCGGAATGTTGCTGTTGTTCAATGTAAAATGAATCTCACCGTCATAGTTGTCAAGCAGGAAATCAGGTACTATATGCTGACGGCTGTGCCCTACGGTCTCGCCCAATGAGCTGCCCGGACGGGGGTTGAGCTTGACCAGTTCCGCTATCACGGCATCCGTCTCAGCCTTGTCAAGCCCCAGCCGGGCCGATATCTTGTCCCAACGCTTGTGGGTAAACTCCTCAAACATGGTGGAGATTATCTTCTCCTGCAGTTGCTTGGAGGGTGAATCCTCCTTGCGGCGTATCTGGATGAGCAGACACTCCTGCAGATTGCGTGCACCTATGCCGGCGGGATCAAACTCCTGGATAACTTTAAGTACCTGTTCTATCTCATCGGTGGATGCATCAAGGTCATGGTAGAAAGCCAGGTCATCAGAAATAGCCTGTACATCCTTGTCCAAAAGACCGTCATTGTCTATGGAGCCTATGATGTAGAGTGCAATCTTCATCTGGCGCTCAGTGAGATCCTGTTCGCGAAGCTGCTCATACAGCACATCATAGAAAGAGCGTGTGTCTGCCAGCGGAATATCGGCTACAGCTCCTGCTCCGCCTCTCTCTGCGGGATCATACCAGTCATCATCGTCATCATTCCAGTCATCACGGTCAGGGCTTTCGTTGAATCCCTCATCTTCAAACTGGTCATTCTCATCGGTGTTGTTGTCATCAGATTCCTTTTCAGGCATATCTGACGGGGTATCATCAAGGGCCGGGTTGTCGCTCAGTTCAGTACGCACATGCTCCTCAAGTTCAAGCGTAGTGAGCGACAGGATCCTGGCCTCCAGCACCTGTTGTGGTGAAAGCGTCTGAATCTGAGTCTGTGTCTGGACCTGAGTCTGTATGTTGCTTAATCCGGCCATTCTGGACAATCAATAGTGGAAACTGCTGCCTCCTATGAATTCGCGTACCAGTGATGTGGGTGGCAGGTTCTGGCTGGGGATAGTCTTGAACAGCTTCAGGAAATCCTTTAGCTGGCATGCCTTGGCATATTCGGGGCAGTTCTCGGGAACCTCATCAAGAAGCGGTGCTACCATATCCTTTATGACGGCTATCTCAAAAATCATGGCCGAGTTGAACATGGCATCGGCATTCTCCTGATAGGGGAATATCCATTTCTCCTCACCTGCACGTACCGATGCCCATCGCCCAATGGTATCCTGCGCGGAATAACTGCGGTACTTATGGTCACGTGTGATTCGGCGCAACAGGCGGTTATCAGTAGTGGGTATATAGTTATGCTGGTCTATGCGGATGCATGTCAGGGCCGATACGTATATCAGGAAACGGCTACTGGCGGGTATATCAGGCATCAGGTCCGGATTGAGGGCATGGATACCTTCAATGAGCAGTATGTCATTGTCGCCAAGGGTCATTTCAGGGTCAGTGAACTCACGTATGCCACCCTTCTTGAAATTGAATCTGGGCGGCTGAATGCTCTTGCCGGCCAGCAGATCCTTGAGCTGCTGGTTAAAGAACGGTAGGTCAATGGCGTAGAGTGACTCAAAGTCATGCTCTCCGTTCTCATCCAGCGGTGTGTGGTCACGGTCCAGGAAATAGTCATCAAGTGAAAGCACCTTTGGGGTGAGACCGTGGGCCATCAGCTGTACCATGAGACGCTTGCTGAACGTGGTCTTGCCCGATGAAGACGGACCTGACACCATAATCAGCTTGAGTCCCTTACCCTCATTCCGGCGGGCCACAATCTGGTCGGCAATGTGCACTATCTTCTGTGACTGCAGCGCCTCGGCTACGTTGATAATCATATTAGTTTCACCTTTGGAGATGGCTCTGTTGAGTTTTCCAAGTGTTGAGAAACCAAGGATACGCATCCAGTCATGATGCTCCTTGAATATCTCGAACATCTTGTCCTGACGGATGAGCGGCTCCAGCTGATGAGGATCTTTTTTGCTCGGAAGGCGTACGAGCACGCCACTGCCCATCGGTTCCAGGCCGAACACCTTAAGGCTTCCTGTATTGGGCGGAAGTATTCCGAAATACCAGTCGGGAAGATCCTCCAGTGTATAGTAACTGGTGTATAATGATCCTATGCTGCGCAAAAGGCGTACATTGTCTTTCCTGCCTGCACGCTCCATTATGTCGGCCACATCGGCGGTATGGGCGGTGTGCCTTACGAACGGAATGTTTCGGCCAATGATGCTCCCCATGCGTTCGCTTATGCCGGTGACATCCTCTTCAGTCAGTTCGCGGCCTATCTCCACAGGGCAATAGACGCCCTTGGATATGGCGTTTGAAACTCTGATACGGCTTCCGGGGTAGAGCTCTGATACGGCCTTATAGAGTACAAACACGAGTCCGAGCAGATATGAACGTGCTCCTATGCTTGTGGTTGCGTCAAGAAACTCCACGTCGCAGTCTTCATAGACTTGGGAATCCATGCTCATAATCCTGCCATTGGCACATACGCACATGGGATCGCCTTTGAGCGAAATCTCAAGGGTACTGAATATTTCGGTAAAGGAAACCCCGGGATTGAAAGACTCCGTCCTCTTGTTATTGATGCAGTAAATTTTCATATACGAGAGTGTTCAGTTTGAAATCTCAAAGTTACTGCATTTTTTCGTTATAGGAGACTTCCTGGCTGAGAAAAAATGGACTGGAACAGGCGGTAAAATATGATTGATTGAAAGGGAGATGTAACAATCTTGAAAAAAATGCACTATATTCGCACAAAATTTCTGAAAACAGGTTTTAACAAATAAAAAGTGAAATGAAAAAACTTAGTGTTTTGATGGCCGGAATGGCCGTTGCAGTTCTCGCATCCTGCGGCAGTGCCGGTACAGGTAGCGTAAAGATGAAAGATGTAAAGGACACAATCTCTTACTCAATCGGTATGGGCCGCGCTGTCCGTGTTTACAAGGAGCAGCTTCCTTATGATATTGTTGATTCCACTACAATGAAGTCATTCGTGAAGGGTTTCATGGATGCAGCTGCTGATCCTGAGGACAAGGCTAAACTGGCATACGCTATCGGTTTTGAGATGGGCGCAGAGGAGATGTCACGTGCATTCAATGGCCTTTCAACCCAGTTGTTCGGTGAAGGTGAGACACTCAACAAGGAGGTGTATCTGAGTGGTATGAGTGACGGTTTGCTTGAGAACTGGAAGATTATGGGCTTTGAGGAGGCTGATGAGACCGCTAACCGTCTCTATGAGGCTCTGAGTCAGCAGCAGTATGAGAAATATCGTCAGGAGAATGCCGCATTCCTGGAGAAGACGGCCAAAGAGGAGGATGTCGTAAAGACAGCCAGCGGACTTCTGTATAAAGTTGTCAAGCTTGGTAACGGTGGTCCCAAACCTACTGCAACCAGTGAGGTTGAGGTTCGTTATCGTGGAGAACTTATTGACGGTACACTGTTTGATGAGTCAACAACTCCGGTTACACTTAGCCTTGATGGTGTAATCAAAGGTTGGACTGAGGGCTTGCAGCTTATGAGCGTAGGTGACAAGTTCAAGTTCTTCATCCCTTACGATCTTGCATATGGTGAGCGCGGATACAATACTATCAAGCCCTATGCTACACTTATATTTGATGTAGAGCTTGTGAGCATCAAGTAATTGACAACCCGATATTACATAGTGAGGGAGCGGTTATGGCCGTTCCCTCTCTTTTTGTCATTTTGTAAGTAAAAAAGTTCAACGTAATATTATTGTTCCTATATTTGATGGAAAATATTGACAATAATAAAAACAGAAGCTTACAATATGAACGCAAAAAAGACTGTTTCCAGTTCAGAAAGGATGGATTCTCTTGACCGTAAGATTCTGGGCATAATATCCCAGAATGCCCGTATCCCGTTCCGTGATGTTGCACTTCAGTGCGGCGTGTCACGTGCTGCCATCCATCAGCGCGTGCAGCGTATGTTTGATGATGGTATCATAACAGGATCAGGTTATCATGTGAATCCGCGGAGTATAGGTTACAATACATGTACATACGTGGGCCTTACACTTGAGAAGGGTTCCATGTACCGTGAGGTTGTAGCTGCCCTGGACCAGATTCCTGAAGTGGTGGAGAGCCATTTTACCACCGGCCGTTATACCATGATGATAAAGCTGTATGCCCGTGACAATTCCCATCTGATGGAGCTTATTAACGGCAACATCCAGGAGATTAAGGGCGTTACCGCTACGGAGACTCTTATCTCTCTTGACGAGAGTATTAAGAAAGAGATACCTATAACAGAATAAGAATTTAAACAGATTCTAGGTATGACCAAGGCTGAGCAGCTTGAATCCTTGCTTAAGAGTATGGATTCAGGTACGGATGTGTTGGGTTATAAAGCCCCTGTGATAGGTATAAGCGGAAATTTCAGGGAAGGAGATTGTACTCTTGCCCAAGGTTATTATATGTCTGTGCTTGAAGCAGGAGGCACACCTGTGGTAATTCCTTCATATGATAATGAGAAGGCACTTGTTTCAATACTTGATACACTTGACGGATTAGTTCTGTCAGGTGGTGCCGATATTGATCCTGATTATCTTGGTGAAGAACCGCTGGACTGCATATCGGTAAACCCACGTCGTGATGCTCAGGAGTTGATGTTGGTGCGTCTTGCCGTGGAGCGCCAGATTCCTATACTGGGCATTTGTCGTGGAATACAGATGCTGACGGCGGCTCTTGGCGGTAAACTGTATCAGGATATAAAGACTCAACACGGTAGGCCATGTATTGAGCACAGCCAGACCATAGCCCGTGGGCTCCCGTCACATGATGTAAAGATTGAGAAAGACTCTCTGCTCCATTCTTTGATGGGTACGGAGACTCTTGCCGTGAACTCATTCCATCACCAGGCTGTTAAAGAGGTACCGCAAGGATTCCGGGTTACCGCAATGTCTGAAGACGGTATTATTGAAGGGATGGAATCCACTACGTTCAGACCCATCTTAGGGGTACAGTGGCATCCGGAATGTTTCATTCTGGAGGCTGACCGTACAATGATGCCTATTTTCAATTGGCTAACGGAGCAGGCTGCTCTGTTTAAGCGCGCCAAGGAACTGCATAGTAAGACCATTATACTGGATAGTCACTGTGACAGCCCTATGTTTTTTGATAAGGGGGCTCATTTCTATCAGAAGAATCCAGGTGTGGAGGTGGAGTATGAGTATGTGGGTGAACCTTCTCCTGACGGTAGCCCCACATTCCGTTACAACCCGTTGGTTGACCTGCACAAGATGACCGCAGGATGTCTGGATGCCAGTTTTATGGTGGCATATCTGCACCAGTATGAACGTGATGCAGACTCACAGAAAACTGCTGTAGCCAAGGCTGATCGCCTGCTCAGTCTCATAGATGAGAGAATAGGGGAGTGTGCCGGATACGCTGCAATAGCTGCTACACCTGATGAACTGTGGCAAAACAAGTTCAAGGGAATAAAATCTGTCGTAAAAGGGATAGAGAACGGTTATGCCGTTGGGCTTGACATTGACAATGTTGACCGGTTCCGCAGTCGTGGTGTAGCTTATATGACACTGTGCCATAACGGCGATAATGATATATGTGATTCACACAAGGGTAATCATGAACATAACGGCCTGTCCGATTTTGGCCGTGAGGTAGTAGCCCGTATGAACAGTGTGGGTATGATGGTTGATCTGTCACATGCCTCAGAGAAGAGTTTCTGGGATGCATTGGAGTGCAGCACCAAGCCTATTATCTGTTCGCATTCATCAAGCCGTGCATTATGTGATCACACCCGTAACCTCACTGATGAACAGATGCGTGCACTTGCTTCAAGCGGAGGTGTGGCACAGGTGTGTCTGTACAGCGGGTTCCTCAAGAAGGGAGGTAATGCCACAATTGATGATGCAGTACGTCATATCATGCATATGATAGATGTGATGGGCGTTGATCATGTGGGTATAGGTTCTGATTTTGACGGCGGCGGCGGACTGCCGGGTCTTGAGGATGCCTCGTGGTTTGTAACGCTTACAGAGCGGCTTATGGCAGAGGGCTTGAGTGATGATGATTTGTCACTCGTTTGGGGACGCAACTTCCTCAGTGTCTGGAGTGCTAACATCGGAGTCTGATCCGGTGTTAGTCTTCTTTGCTTTCAGTTGAGCTCTCAGGGCGCGATATTTCTCTTTGTTCTTTTCACGGCGCTCCTTGCGTTCATTGCGCTTGCGCTCCTTCTTTTTCTTTTCAGACTCCTTGCGTTGTGCTTTACTTGCCAGTCTGTCCAGATTTTTCTTGTGGATATCCACTACTTTCTTCCTACTCTTTTCCTTGAGCAGTTCGTCAGGTTTCTGGTCAGTGATGGGAATCTCGTTGACATCCCATTCATCGGTTTCATGCGTCCAGTCCTGCTTCAGCGTCAAACTTCTTTTTATGTACCAGACACTCTCTGCCTGACGTTTCTCTTCATAATCTCCAGTGTCCCATTTGCCGTTTCCGTTCACATCATCAAACATGGAGATAAAGTATGTGGCGGGTTTGAGCAGGAAGAAATCCACAGTTCCGTCATCAAGCGTTCCGGTACTTACGGTATTCCCGTTGTTGTCAAGTAGTCTGACAGTATAACCGGGCTGGGGGTTGAGAACGTTGACGGTCAGAGTGCTGAACTGGTTTAAGGGACTGAACTTGAATTTTGTCTCAATAGGTTCATTATGCAGTCCGTATATTCCCTGTATGCTTGCGGAGTCTATATTGATTCTGAAAGTATTATCGGGTTTCCACTCTCCGTAAATGTAGTATTTGAGAATATCAACCGAGTCCTGTTCAATGTCATAAGGTATGGGGTTCCAAATGGTGTCAACCTTCTGATACAGATGTATGGCAGTATCAGAAAGGAAGGTGACAGGTTCCTTGAACTTGAGTGTAATCTCCTTTTCAGTAACTCTGAGTGAATTACCTGATGTGAGATTGTAATCAAGGAACTTGATCTTGGGAGTAAGCAGTCTGACAATACCCAATGAATCTCCTTCACGTTCCATACGACGGATTCTCTTGTCTCGCTCTTTTTCCTCTTCTTCAGCTTTACGTGCAGCATCCTTGAGTATGCGTTCGTGGCTTTTCTTGGGAACCAGTTTAAGGGTATCGGTGGTAGGTGATAATACACCTGTCGTATCTGTTGCCAGGAACGTTACACTGAGGCATAGGGTATCTTTATAATACGTCAATGTGTCTTTCATCCAGAAGGTGAGCGTGTCATACCGTTCGCTGTGCTGTACTATGTATGCATCAGTTTCATCAAAGTTGATACCTTTGACTTGTGGCATGGAATCAAGCGGTAAGGCAAAACGGAGCGTGAATTTCTCATGTGTGAGGCGTTCTGCCGCTGTCATGTACTGTATGACTGGTTTGGGAGTGAATGCCAACAGAGTAATGTCATCCGGGAGGTATTTGATGTAGGGAACAGTAACCGTTGTATCTACCTTTCCTTCAGATGTAAACAATGTGTCCACACGATACCTTAGTTCTGCTGAAGGTACGATAAGGGAGTCCATCCAGGCTATCTTCTCGTTACGTTGTGAATAGCTGAATGTCTGGTCCATGTCCATCACCGCAAATATGCGGTAGGTGCCGGGCGCTATGCCGCGTATAGTGAAATGACCGTATGCGTCAGTACGTGAAACTCTTTCAAAGGGCTTGGTCATGAAAGCGGAATCCTCCAGGTCACTATGAAGTCCTACTGTCATCCCCTTTATAGGTTCCAAATCTTCAGCATTGAGTACATAGCCTGATACCTCAAGGGAATCAATTACATCACCGGTACTGAAACGGAAGCAGAAATTTCCTAAGGGATTACCCTCATTGTTGTCTTTGATTCCGTCTGCAAAATCAATAGAGTAGGTGGTGTTGGCTTTTAGTGAATCAAAGAACTCTACCTGTATTTTTTTACCGGTAACCTTGATTTCCGGTTGTTGTATCTGAGGAGGTGATATTACAACGTTTTCATTGGCATTCTCAAGTTTGATGAACTCGTTGAAGTCAATGGATACTTTTTTGGTCTTAACTCCTGTGGCACCATTGTCCGGGTGGCTGTTTGTGATTCTTGGAGGGGTTTCATCATAAGGACCACCGTCAGGATTGCCTATGGCCGCACAACCCGACAATGCGGCAAAGGCTGCTAAAGCCAATGCCGCATTGCAGATTTTTGCGGTTATGTCGCGATTGCGATTCAATTCAGTCTGTAAACTTCTTGAATATTATGCAGGAGTTATGTCCTCCAAAACCGAATGTGTTTGACAGCGCAGCACGAACCTCTCTTTTCTGAGCTTTGTTGAAAGTGAAGTTAAGCTTGTAATCTATCTGCTCGTCATCATCACCCTCCTCATGGTTGATTGTGGGCGGGATGATATTGTTCTTTATTGCAAGCACAGTAGCGATAGCTTCAATGCCACCTGCGCCACCCAACAAATGACCTGTCATGGATTTGGTTGAACTCAAATTCATTTCATAGGCATGGTCTCCGAACACAGCCTTGATAGCCTTGCATTCAGCTATGTCACCAAGCGGGGTGGAGGTGCCGTGCATATTGATGTAGTCAATGTCAGCGGGTTGCAGCCCGGCATCGTCAAGGGCTTCCTGCATTACACGGATTGCACCAAGTCCTTCAGGATCAGGGGCTGTCATGTGATATGCATCGGCCGTAGCTCCCCATCCGGCTACCTCAGCGTAAATCTTGGCGCCGCGTGCCTTGGCATGTTCATATTCCTCAAGAATGAGAACTCCGCCTCCCTCACCAAGTACGAATCCGTCACGGCTTGCGCTCATGGGACGTGATGCGGTCTCTGGTGAGTCATTGCGGGTGGACAGTGCGTGCATGACTCCGAATCCTATTATTCCGCATTTGCCAAGTGCAGCCTCAGCTCCGCCGGTAACTATTACGTTGGCTTTACCCAAACGTATCAGGTTGATGGCGTCAATGATAGAATGCGTGCTTGATGCACATGCTGATGAGGTTGCATAATTGGGACCTTTGAGCTTGTATTTGATTGAAATCAAACCGGCTGCAATGGATCCGAGAATACGCGGAACAAAGAACGGGGTGACCTTAAGGTCCTGCCCTGATCCCATTTGTTCATTGAGGGTATCCATGCCCTCCTGAAAAGAGTCAACACCTCCCATACCGAAGCCAAGGATCACTCCAATCCGGTTCAAGTCTTCATTTTCAAGATCCAATCCTGAATCTTCAATGGCTTGGGTTGCTGAGGCTATGGCAAAATGACTGTATTTGTCATACTTGCGTAACTCCTTGCGGTCGATATATTGCGACGCGTCAAAGTTCTTTACCTCGCATCCGAACTTTACCTTGGTAGGTATGGCGTTGATATCAAAATTGGTAATAGGACCTGCACCGCTTACTCCAGCCAAGGCATTCTCCCAGAATTCAGGGACAGTATTGCCTATAGGGTTGACGGTACCAAGCCCTGTTACGACTACTCTTTTCAGATTCATATTATCAAGCTGTTACAACTTACTTTGTAGCTGCCTGGCTGATGAGCTCGATAGCCTCACCTACGGTTGTGATCTTCTCAGCCTGATCATCAGGAATTGAGATACCGAATTCCTTCTCGAACTCCATGATGAGCTCAACGGTATCCAGTGAATCTGCACCCAGATCAGCTGCGAAACTTGCCTCAGGAGTAACCTCTGATGCCTCAACACCAAGTTTGTCAACGATGATAGCCTGAACTCTCTCTGCAATCTGTGAATCTGCCATAATTGTAATTTTTAAGTATTAAAAATGAATTTGGGTGCAAAGAAACCCATTTTCAATGGGCATCACAAATATTGGATAGCCAAAACGACCTCGTTGTGCACAAACACCCCAAATGTGTGTAATGCTTATTTGGCCGTAAAGGTTGTCTATTCAGAAAAATACCGCTATTTTTGCATCGCTAAGAGAATTTATTGTTGATATGACATTCAGTCAGGAAAGTTTTGAGGTTTTTGAGCGTGCTATTTTGGACTATCATAAAACTGACAATATAGACGCTCCAATTGTTAATCCGTACCAGGAGAAGAGCATAGAATTCTATCTTTATCTTAAGAATTGGATTGATACCGTACAGTGGCATCTGGAAGATATAATACGTGATCCGCAAATAGATCCGGTAAAAGCTTTGGGAATCAAACGCCGTATTGACCGTTCCAATCAGGAACGTACGGATCTTGTGGAACTTATTGACAGTTATTTCCTGGATAAATTCAAGTCTGTTAAGCCTTTGCCTACCGCAACCATCAATACTGAGAGTCCTGCGTGGGCAGTTGACCGTCTTTCCATTCTGGCACTTAAGATTTTTCACATGAGAATTGAAGCTGAAAGGAAAGATACTCCGGCGGATCAGCAGAAACGTTGCCAAGATAAACTGGCAGTTCTTTTGGAACAGAAGAAAGATCTCTCTACAGCTATAGACATGCTGCTTGACGATATGGCAGCGGGACGTAAGTTCATGAAAGTCTATAAGCAGATGAAAATGTACAACGATCCCACTCTTAACCCCGTTCTTTACGGCCAGAATGGCTCAAAATAAAACCCCTAAATACAAAAACGTACTTCTTATCCGCTTCTCTGCAATAGGAGACGTGGCTATGACCGTTCCGGTAATCCAATCACTTGCCGCAGCCTATCCTGATGTGCATTTCACAATGCTCTCAAACGGGAGGTTTGCTCCCTTCTTCAGCCAGATGCCGGGTAACGTGAGTTTCCTGGGCGTGGACCTCAAGAAAGATTATCATGGATTCGGGGCCATGTTCCGCCTGTTCCGTCTGTTGCGCAAGAAACACTTTGACGCTGTAGCTGATTTGCATGGTGTTTTGCGTACTACAGCCCTTTCCATTTTTTACAGACTCTCTTTTACAAAAGTAAAACGCATAAACAAAGATCGTCGTTCACGCAAGCGTATCACCCGCCAGTGTAATAAGGATCTTACCCCAAGGCTGACGTCATTTGACCGTTACCGTATAGTTCTGGAGAAACTTGGTTTCAGGTTTGTGCTCAGGTTCCGTTCCATATTCGGTGAAGGTAAGGGAAACCTTTCATCTATCAGCCATATTATCGGCAAGAAGGATTGCCCTTGGATAGGTGTTGCACCGTTTGCCGCCCATAAAGGTAAGATATATCCGCTCTATCTTATGGAAGAGGTGGTAGCACAGCTTGACTCCGCAGGTGTTTGCCGTCAGTTTGTATTTGCCTATGGCAGAGAGATTGCTCAAGTACAGGCGTGGGCTGACAAGTATCGTTCTGTTGAGATAATAGACAACGGCTTGGGAATGGCGGGTGAACTTATCCTCATGAGCCACATGGAGGTTATGCTGGCAATGGATTCATCAAATATGCATCTGGCTTCACTTACTGGTACGCCGGTCGTCTCAATTTGGGGAGCTACACATCCTGCAGCCGGTTTCATGGGGTGGGGGCAGAATCCCGATGATTGCGTTCAGATAGACCTGCCCTGCCGTCCCTGCTCCATCTATGGAAAGAAGGAGTGCATGTACGGTGATTACCGCTGCCTCACGGGCATCGATCCCGATACCGTTTTCAACAAAGTAAAGAAGTACCTTTGAGAGGGGCACATTGGGGACGGTTCTTTTTGTGCCCCTGTTGATAATACCTCAAAAGTTCTCTTGGAAATAGGGGCACAAAAAGAACCGTCCCCAATGTGCCCCTTTAGAGATAGAGGGGGAACTCTGGTCCCATATTGAAGAGCAGATCAACGGCGCTTAAGTTGGGTAGGAAACCGTGTTTCTGTTTGAATACCTGCCAATAGGTTTGGGGGTTGACCGGTTCTTGTACTCCCGGCTCGGCAAGTGGACGTAAATCAATTACATCTTCACTTTTGTGAATATATGACTGTGTGAGTCTTAACTCTTTCTTAATCCCCGCCAGCTCCATAATGCGCAGTGTGAGTTCCGTATTGAAATCAATCAGAAACTCATACTTCTTCTCGTAGAATGGGCGGAAATCATCCTGGTAATACATGAAGAAGGGACTGTTCATGTAGGCCGATTCCAATGCGTTCCAGTGCTGGTGGCGCCACTCACCGTGGTCACTTATGCGCACGTCTTTCATGAGTTGCTTGGGAGTATAGGCCTTTACAACAGGGATGGTCAGCGTTTGGATTCCGCTTGCTGTAGCTATCCTGCATCGGTTGCGGTAAGTCTGCTTGCAGTAGTTGTCATACTGTTCTATAAGCACATCACCGCCACTGTTGATGGCGGTGAAGAAACTTACGGGTGGCAGATATGCCGAGCAAAGCAGGATAGATTGCATCAGTTGTAGTTCTTGACGGCGCGGAACATGCGGTTCCAGCGAATCTTACCCTTCTGTCCCCATTTCTTATCCTGATTGAGCGATAGCCAGATGAATACGGGACGGCCTACGATGTGGTCCTCCGGAACGAATCCCCAGTACCTGGAGTCAAGGCTGTTGTGGCGGTTGTCGCCCATCATCCAGTAGTAGTCCATCTTAAAAGTGTAGCTGTGGGCAACCTCTCCGTTTATGACTATGGTGCCGTCCTGCTCAACTTTGAGGTCATTGCCCTCATACACCCTGATAACACGTTCGTAAACAGGCAGATTCTCAATGTTGAGATCTATAGTCGCACCCTTGGCCGGAATCCATATAGGACCATAGTTGTCCTTGGTCCAATGGGTATTCATGTTAAAGGGATATAGCCAATCATTACTCTTGAGATTCTTGCTTGGAATGATAGTGTCAGATATCCCGGTTTGGTTCTTGAATATCTCCAGAGCCTGTGATGTCATAGGAATCTCAACTACACCTTTATGGTTCTTGGATTGTTTCAAACCGTCAGAACTGAGATCCATCTTCTCTCTGAGAGACTCAGGTATGGGTCTGAGCAGTCTTACCACATAGTTGAACTGTACTGCGTCAGGCTGTTTCTGGACAATCCCGTCTGTGTATATGACACCATCCTTAATTTCAAGGGTCTGTCCGGGAAGTCCTACACAACGTTTTACATAGTTCTCCCTGCGGTCAACAGGTCTGGCTATCTTCTTTCCGTAGATATGCTCATTCTCTTTGATGAGATTGTACCCAACATTGTAGTACAAATCATACACATGGCGCTGTTCCAATGCGGAAAGGGTGTCCAGGTCAACGCTGTAATTCGCTTGCTCACATCTGATCTTGCCGTCATGGTATATTTGTGCATAGTAGTCAATCACTTCAGGATTAGTTACTATGGTATCTCCGGCAGGGAAGTTGAATACCACAATCTCATTCTGCTTTATCTTGCCAAAACCTTTGGCGCGCTCATACGGCCACTGCGGCTTGTCAAAATAGCTCTTGCCGCCTCCGGGAAATGTATTCTGCGTGAGCGGCATGGTGAGTGGGGTCATGGGCTTGCGCGGGCCGTATGCCACCTTGCTTACATAGAGATGGTCACCTATAAGCAGCGATTTTTCAAGAGATGAGGTAGGTATAGCATAGTTCTGAAACAGGTATAGATTAACAAAATAGACAGCAACCAATGCAAATACGATAGCATCAATCCAACCCATTATCTGATAGAGGGTCTTGTTCTTGAGGCTCTTCCACCAGTCCCATCTGATGATGCGGGTGGTGCATGCATCAATCAGGAAAGGTATGACTATTATACCCATCCAACTCTTTACCCAAACCAGGAAAAGAATGTACAGGACCAGGTATATGGCCGCCTTGATCCACTGTTTCTTTGTTATCTCCTTAAACTGTTTCATCTACGCTGCAAGATTATGAGAGTGAATTCATAAGGTCATCCATGCAAAGGAATCCTTTCTTATCTGCTGTATATTCTGCGGCAAGCACTGCACCGAGTGCCAGACCGCTGCGGTCCTTTGCAAAATGGATAATCTTGATGAAGTCAGCACTTGAATCATAGGTAATCTCATGTATTCCGGCTATCTCACCCTCGCGGATGGAATCAACGCGGATATCAGACGGTGCATAATCGGTAGTTCCGGTTACTGTTCCGTCTGCATTGAGTACGGTACCCTTGCTCCAGCCTGTCTTGCGGTCCAGCTGTGAGATGATTCCCTCTGCCAACGTGATGGCTGTGCCGCTGGGCGCATCAAGTTTGTGGATATGATGTGTCTCAGACATCCTGACCTCATACATGGGGTATCCGTTCATGAGCTTGGCAAGATATGTGTTGACCTTTGAGAACAGAGCTACTCCGATGCTGAAGTTGCTTGACCAGAACAGGGTGTTGGCGCCGTCCTTGCAGAGAGCTTTCATCTCATCACGATGCTCCTCCATCCAGCCTGTACTGCCGCTCACTACCTTTACACCAGCCTTGAAACATTTCTGGATGTTGCTGTAGGCCTGTGTGGGAGCGGTGAACTCTATTGCCACATCGGCGTTTTTGAACTCCGGGCTGTCAAAATCGTTGAGATTGTCAATATCAATCTTGCAGACAACCTCGTGACCGCGGGACAGAGCTATCTTCTCTATCTCGTGGCCCATCTTACCATATCCTATAAGTGCTATTTTCATAATTTAAAACATGCTTTCCGTGTTCTCCTGAACATGCTGGAGTATGCTGCTGAACTTGTTGTCAAGCTTGGTTGCTGAAAGTCCTTTCCAGGTTTCATACTGTTGGTCATTGAGGGCTTTCTTGTAGCGTTTTTCAAACTTGGCTATGATCTGGTCGTAAGTTTTTCTTGCGGCAGCTGTGTCAAACTGGACATTGGTGGTAGTCTGTGCACCCATCATATTCATGTTTCCACGTCCGCGGAAACCTCCGTTCTGCATCATCTGAAACTCTCTTACTGACATCTGCAGGTTGCGGCAAATCTCCTCAAACTCCTGAGAATAGAGTTTTATCATCTTGTCAAACTGCTTCTCGGTAAGGTCCAGAAGACCGGCAACATCCTGTATCCTGGCGTTAGCGATTGAGTCAGACTCCAATTCATAGAAAGGTTTCTGCATTCCACCCATCGGGCCTCCCATAGGCGGACGACCACCCATAGGACGACCTCCCATAGGCTGTGCTGAAGCTACAACTGCCAAAAGGCATGCTGCGATTGTAAACAATAACTTTTTCATTTTCTTGTCCTTAATATTTGGTTGTAAGATTATTTGAACCTCTTCATAGAGGCATTAAAAGCAGTGTATAAGCAAAGATTCTCTTTCCAGCTGCAGGCCGGAAAGAGAATCTCTGAAAATATTTATCTGAAATTACAGATATTCATTAGAGCTTCGGTCCGGCAGCAACGAGAGCCTTACCAGCCTCGTTACCCTCGTACTTCTTGAAGTTCTTGATGAAGCGGCCAGCCAGATCCTTAGCCTTCTCCTCCCACTCTGAAGCGTTAGCGTAAGTGTCGCGAGGATCAAGGATTGCAGGATTTACGTTAGGCAGAGCTGTGGGAACCTCAAAGTCAAAGAAGGGGATCTTCTTGGTCTGAGCCTTCAGGATGCTGCCATCCAGGATAGCGTCAATGATACCACGGGTGTCGCGAATCGAGATACGCTTACCGGTACCGTTCCAACCGGTGTTCACGAGGTATGCCTTCGCACCGCTCTTCTCCATTTTCTTCACGAGCTCCTCTGCATATTTGGTCGGATGGAGCTCCAAGAAGGCCTGTCCGAAGCAAGCGGAGAAGGTCGGAGTCGGCTCGGTGATACCACGCTCGGTACCTGCCAACTTAGCGGTGAAACCGCTCAGGAAGTAGTACTTCGTCTGCTCCGGGGTCAGGATGGATACCGGCGGAAGTACGCCGAAAGCATCCGCGGAAAGGAAAATTACGTTCTCGGCAGCCGGGCCGGAAGAGGTCGGATGCACGTTGAGGACGATCTTCTCAATATGCTGGATCGGATAGGAAACACGGGTATTCTCGGTTACGCTCTTGTCGGCGAAATCGATCTTTCCGTTCTCGTCTACGGTGACGTTCTCGAGCAGGGCATCGCGGCGGATCGCATTGTAGATATCCGGTTCGGAATCCTTGTCGAGGTTGATAACCTTGGCATAGCAGCCGCCTTCGAAGTTGAAGACGCCTTCATCATCCCAGCCGTGCTCGTCATCGCCGA
>JAEEGL014257955.1_pt1 | contig 17033 bp, 21 predicted proteins | sample 9134231 | NCBI WGS metagenome assembly JAEEGL01 (sample SAMN16246548, study PRJNA631951) | gut metagenome | biome: gut microbiome; feature: rumen; material: fiber-attached | host: Bos | place: Iran: Karaj | collected 2018-10
GCGTTTCGGTTTGTGATACCAGTTTAACTGAAAGATTCTTAAGTCACAATTCGGAAAAGGATTAAGATTTAATGAAGATAAATACACAGCCGCCGAACGAACGGCGGCTGTGTTGGATATTAAAGGTCAATTCGCTCAAACTTTCGCATGCTTGCATTGCTCGACAGCAGCGTTCCGAACGCATATATGATTGCGCAGACGGCCAAAAAACAAAGCTGCAAGCCGACCTTTTCTCCGCCCTGCGCGTGCAGATAGGAGAGACCGGGAAGGTGGTGCAGCACTTCACCGACTGCGATGATCAGAAACGTTGCAATACCGTAGATCAGAAACGGGATGCCGATTTGATAAGCGGTCTTGAAAAAGCCTCCAATAAAGAACACGTTGAACGCAGTAAAGACAAGAAGCACAAACCCAAGATAATACGGCGTTGCGTTCATCAATGCATTCGCTTGATAGACTGCGGAGTCTGCCATGAAGGTCATGCGCAGGACGGTCAGCGCGGTCATGACGGCAAAGCCGATCATCTGGATCAGGACGGTGAAGCGATATTTCGATCTTACCACGTCCGTTTTGCGGATGGGAAGGAGAGCGGAATAGAGTATGTCGTTGTTCTCTCGTCCAGACTGAAAGGACTGAAAGACGCCGAAGCAGACGAAAAAGCTGCCCACCAGAATCGGATAGCCCGGCAGCATCGTCATTCCTGCGGCGAGCAGAAACAGCCATGCAAGAGGGGATGCCCAGAGACGAATGTCCTTATTCAGCAAGCTTTTCACGCAGATCCTCCTTTTCATACTGCACCATGATCTCCTGCAGAGACGGTCCGCGCTTCAAAAACGCTTCCATCGGCTCCGAGGCAATCATTTTTCCGGCGGCAAGATACGTCACATCGTCCGCGCACGCTTCCAAATCCGTTGTAATGTGCGTGGAAAAGAGAATCGCCGTACCCTGATCGCGCAGAACGGTAAAGACATCCAGCAACTCCGCACGGGAAACCGGGTCCAGTCCGCTGGTCGGTTCGTCCAAAATCAAGAGTTCCGCGTGATGACTGAGTGCCAGCGTGAGATTCAATTTCACGCGCATTCCTTCCGATAGCTCGCCCGGTGTTTTCTCTTCATCGAGAGAAAAGATGTCCATGTATTTTCTGTATGCAGATTCATCCCAGTTCGGATAAAACTGCTTCGTGACGTCTGCAAGCATACGAATCTTTTTTCTGCGATAGTAATCCACAGCGCCTCCTGCATAGCCGATGCGGCATTTGATCTCCTGCTCGTGGTTTTTCAGATCCAGACCGAAAAACAATCTCGTTCCGCAATCCGGATGGACAAGATTCAGCAGGGACTTGAGCGTGGTGGTTTTTCCTGCGCCGTTGCGGCCGATCAGCCCCATGATCCGCCCTTTTTCCAGTTGGAAGCTCACATCCTCTAGCCGGAATTTCGGATAGGTTTTGCACAGCCCCTGCACTTCGAGAACGGGCATGTCAATACTCCTCTCCGTCTTTCGAATTAAAGATTCTTTCCGAAAATGCTTCAAAGGTCGATTTCGGCGGAATCGCGATCCCGCGTTTCGTGTCTGCCAGCAGGATCAGAGAATCGCCGGGCTGAATGTCAAACAGATCCCGCGCTTCCTTCGGCAATACGATCTGTCCTTTGGTTCCGACGGTGACGCTCCAGGCATATTTGCCCTTTGGTTTCTTCATAATAATCACTCCTAAAAGTATGAAAAGTATGACTTGTTGTATTGAGTATACAATGCATGCTGTGTAATGTCAAGAAAAATCGGCCACCACATTAGCGATGACCGATTCGGATATGAATTTTCAATCAGTCTCTCCGGCGTCCGAAGAGAATCAGCAGACGCAGCAGCTGCGCAAGACTCACAAGGAGCGCCGCGACATAGGTGAGTGCCGCCGCCGAGAGCACCTGTTTTGCTCCGGCGAATTCCTCTCTCGTGAGCATGCCGCGCTCGTCGATGATCTTCAGCGCCCGGTTGGAGGCGTCGAATTCGACCGGCAGTGTGATCAGCTGAAACACCGTCACGAGGCTGAAGAGCGCGATGCCGAACAGCACCAGCGGCTGGAAGTTCAGCATCAGACCGATCAGAAGCAGCGGGAAGGAGAGCGTGGAGCCGATTTGTGTAGCGGGGATGATCGCGTTGCGCAGACGGATCGGAGCGTATCCGGTCGCGTACTGGATCGCATGGCCGCATTCGTGTGCCGCCACGCCGACCGCCGCAATGCTCGGCACGTTATACACATCATCTGAAAGGCGAATGACCTTCTCATTGGGGGCATAATGATCGGTCAGGCTGCCTGAGATGTGCTCAATCGCAATGTCCGTGATGCCGTTGGCCTGCAGAATGCGTCTGGCAGCCTCCGCGCCGGTCAGGCCGGTTACGCAGCGCTCCTGCGAATATCGGGCAAAGGCGCCTTTGACCTTGAATTGCGCATACAGAGAAATGAGCAGCGCCGGAATCACCAGCACCAGATAGGTAAAGTCGATGCCGTAATAGCCGTAGCCATAGCCCATGATAAACCCTCCCATTCTTTCATGGATCAATCTTATTGTATCCGAATCATGGCAAAAGTCAATTGCGAATCTGTAAAGGATTTGACGCATTGACAGCGCGATTTGTTTCTTATATCATGGTCATATATTCGGAATCAGGAGGGGATGACCGTGTCGCAGATTCTCACAGTGGAGGTTCCGTCTTTCAGTCTCCGCTATGGAGGCGACGCTATGCGGCGCGCAGCTTTTACCCGTGCGTTAGGCGCAGGGGAGACCGGTGTTTGCCTCGTTCTTGTTAAGAGAGAGGACTATGACCCGATTCAGGTCGTGGTACACGTTCCGACGAAGGAGGCGTCCATAGTTTTGCCGGTTCCGAAAGAGATCAAAGAGTTTGATTTTGGAACGGCGATTGCCTTCCCGGGGGAATGCTATGTCGTCACAGAGCAAAATACGGAGGAAATCATCTCGCAGGTTCGGGCGGCGTTTCCGCTATCGGACGTGATCATCGTAACGCTCAATCGCGAGAATGCCTTCATCACTGCCGTTGATTACAGCGTGGATCCGCCGGTCGTCATAGGACGGTCAACGGAGGCCGCTGCGGCTGCTGCCATGGTTCTGCATCAGGATATGGAGAACGGAACCATGGAATCGACGATCGGTCAGACTTGCGGCATTCTGGAGATCGGCATGCGAAAAGAAAACGGAAAGGTGACCGGACTCTCTGCTGGAGGACCGGTGGAGTATGCAGAAACATGATTCGCTTTGTTTTGATGGATCTGGACGATACCATTCTGGATTTTCATCGTGCCGAGGCGGCTGCGGTGAGCAAAACGTTATTGCGCCTCGGCATTGAGCCGACACAGCAGATCGTTCAGCGTTACAGCGAGATCAATGCAGCGCATTGGCGCATGCTGGAGCGCGGTGAGATCACACGGCCACAGGTTCTGACCGGACGATTCCGCCAGCTTTTTTCCGAGATCGGCGCGGACTGTGATCCGGAGCAGGCGCAGCAGATTTATGAGGCGTATCTGAGTCAGGGGCATTTTTTCGTTTCAGGCGCAGAGCAGCTTTTGCAAGATCTTTACGGAAAATATCTGCTGTATCTCGTTTCCAACGGGAACGCCGTGGTGCAGAAGGGTAGACTGAAAAGTGCCGGCATTGCGCCGTTTTTTGAGGAAATCTTCATTTCTGAACAGATTGGAGCGGATAAACCGAGCAAGGTCTATTTTGACCGTTGCTTTGCAAAAATCCCGAATTTTGATCCGGATCATGCAATCCTGATTGGCGACAGCCCGACGAGCGACATTCTCGGCGGCATCAACGCGGGCGTGAAAACCTGCTGGTTCAATCCCAATCACCGGCCTCCGCATCCGCTAATCCGCGCGGATTATGAAATAGACCGCTTGTCCGCGTTTCCTGCGCTTCTGAAATCAATTTAAGCATATGATGAGATAACGCTTTCCGACATATTTGTGTTTGAAAGCGTTTTTTTGTTGCAAAATAAGGATCCTCGTCGTTTTATTATGATGAAGAAGATATTGGGAGGAAAGGCAATGATACCTCTGATTATCAGCGCTCTCGAGAATCCGGACGACCGCGATCTGTTTTCTCAGGTGTTTCTGAACTATCATCGGCTGATGTTTTTTGAAGCAGGCAAATATGTCAGTGATGCGCATGCAAAAGAAGATGTTGTACAGAATGCGCTGCTGAAAGCCATAGAACACAGCGTGGATCTGAAGCACATTGATCGATGCAAGGTCCCTTACTGGCTGGTTGCGATTACCCGAAATGAAGCAATCAGTTATCTCCGCCGGGAAGCGGTGATTATAAAACACAGCGCCGGAAGCCTGGATGAACTGTCAGACGCATGGTTGGACAGCCTGCCATTGGACGAAATTGTGGACAGCATCAACCGGAAAAGCGCGATAGGAGCGATCTGGTCGAAGCTGAGCAATACGGAGCAGATACTGCTGTCCGGCAGATATGTGCTCGGTTATTCTGACGCCGAGCTTTCCGAGGTGGTTGGCTGCAAGGAAAGCAGCATTCGCATGATGCTGACGCGCGCACGCCGTCATGCCGCCGATTTGTTGAGTGAGGAGGGATTCGCGGATGTCTGATCGGGAACAATTGCTGGAGAGATACGAAAATGCGCAGTTTGCGCTGTTGATGGGCGATTTTGCTGCCGAAATCGGCGACGCGCTCCAATCCATGAACGTAAATCTCCGCCAATCGCAGCCGGAGATGGTTTCAGACTCTGCGCTGCAGCGCTGCTTTACAACAATTCAGAAGGCGTTTCGTCTTGCCAGACGCAAACGACGAAGAGTCAGTGCTGTGAAAGTGCTGAAGCTTCTTCCGATTGCCGTTGTTATTTCCGCAGCGCTGCTCCTGCTTGCCAGTGCTGCGTTTCCTAAATTCCGAGCGGGAATTTACAATGTTTTTCGTACTGACCGCAGAGAAGCGACGGAGTGGTCAATTTCATCCGAACCGGAAGCCGGACAGACGATTGAAGCGGATGCAATGTTCTCCGTCGATCTGCCGCCAAATTTTGAGATGACTTATCTCTATCAAAGCATGATGTATTCCTACGCGGATTACCAGAACATGAAAGATACGTCGCAAATGATCCACGTGGAAATCATATATGGTGACGGCGCGTCGGTCAGTATCGACAACGAACGGCAAACACGAGAATATTCGGTGGACGTAAATGAAAATGAAGCCCTGCTGCGCGCAAACGATTTCGAAAGCACGATAATTTGGACAGACATTTCCGTCCCATGCATTGTCCTGATTGAAGCTGATCATGTAGATGACGATACACTGATTTGTCTTGCAAGAAGTTTGAATTATGACCAATTGCAATTATCAGATCCATCACATTGAGGAGGGACAGAATCATGAAACATCGGTTTTGCGCATTCGGACTCGTTTTTGTATTCATTCTGTTGTTGTGCATACCGGCATCTGCTGCAGCTGTACGGCTGACACTGAATGATAGAGCGAACAGCTCCGAATTTCACGTTTTCACTGCACCGGAATATGGTGATTATCGTTTTTCCGTCTTCAATACCGAACTCCCGGGATTGATGCTGCTCTTTGAAGAAGCGTCGGACGTCACGGAGACCTCCATGAAGGCGGCCACGCTTCGAATCGTATATGAGGATTTTGACAAAAGCCAAAAGAAAACGGAAGAATGGATCAAAGACCGGTCTGACATTTCCGAAGCAGAGAAAGCAAGAATCATCCGGGACGGGGAAAGCAATGTTGCATACTGGAAGCAGCAGCTGGATGAGGCGCTCAGGATCAGCGGAGGCGCAGAGCCAGAGCCAATCAAGTTCAACAACATGAACGAGATCGCAACCGTATTGGAGCGCAGCAAAACTTATTATTTGCACATCTTCACCGACAGAGACATTACCGGCACAACAAAAGTCGAAAAGGTTCCTCGCAGCTTCCAGGATGTGACGATTGATGATTACTTCTATGAACCCGTCAAATGGGCTGCAGATCATAGCATTACGAAAGGTACTGCGCCGCAAAAGTTCAGCCCGAACAATTACTGTACGCGTGCCGAAGTAGTCACATTTATCTGGCGCATGCAGGGAAGTCAGAATGCTGTAGCTTCCACCAAGTTTTCAGATGTGCCGAGTGAAGCGTATTATTCGAAAGCGGTAGCCTGGGCCGTCGCACAAGGAATCACGACCGGAACGGATCGTACACATTTCAGCCCGGACAAGATTTGTTCGCGTGCTGAAATCGTCACGTTCCTTTCGAGAACTCCCAATTTAAGATATGGCTCCATTGGCTGCATTCCGTTTGCAGATGTACCGGCGGGATCTTATTATCATGATGCTGTGTGCTGGGCATACGATGCCGGTATTGCCAGAGGAGTAGACGAGACGCATTTCGCTCCGGATGCATTCTGCACGCGAGGTCAGGTTGTAACCTTCCTGCACAGAGCAAAATTATAATTTGGAAATGGTACGTCTGATTGACGTGCCTTTTCTTTATTGACAATATCGAGTATCGATGTTATTCTAATATCAGAAATATCGACTCTCGATATAAAGGAGGCGATTGGATGGCAAAAAAAGCGCTGGAGCAGTTGTCGGAAACAATGTTTTATGTGTTGATGGCATTTCTGCATGGTGATTTTTGCGGCGCTGAAGCTGCAGAATGGATTGAGGTTCGCACCAAAGAGCGAATCCGTATGGGTCCGGGAACTTTGTATACGATCCTTGCTCATTTTGAAGCCTCCAAAGTGCTCGAACCGATGGGAACTATGGGCAGAAGAAAGCATTATCAGATCACGGAGAAAGGGAGAGTGCTGTATCAAGCGGAATTGGAGCGCTTGATGCAGTGTATCGCTGATGCTGAAGGGGGAGATTGAGATGGCAAAGAGAAAGATTCGAATGGTGCCTTACGACAGCATTGAATTTTTTGCTGTTGAGAGCTGGCTGTCAGAACTTGCAGAAAAAGGATGGCAGCTGAAAAAGTTTCGCGGCGGTTTTGCTGAATTTGAAGCTTCTGCGCCAAGGAAAACTCGCTATTGTCTGGATGTCCTGAATGCTGAAAAATATGCAGTGGAGCAGGAGCTGCATGAAACGGCAGCCCAACAGGGATGGGAATATATTTCTGATTTTGCGTGGCATAGCTACGGCGTTTTTCGCAGCGATGATCCGAACGCAGTTGCATTTCATACCGATCTGTCGGTACAGCAGTCTGCCATGCGCAGGCGGATGGTTTTTAATCTCATCGGTCTTGCACTGCTTTCGCTGATTATTATATATCAGTTCATCCGGCCTGATGGATTGATTGCGGTTTTTCGCGGTTCGGTTGGCTCTGAGATCTATCTTGGGAATGGTTTGATCAGGATAATATGCTCTGTTATTCTGCTCCTCTTCTGGGGGCTTTTTGCTTTGCTCAGCATCGGATCGTTTCGGCGGGCCAAGCGCGATCTGGCGCTCGGAATGACTGGGCCGCATCCGTCGTCTGCGGTTCTGAATGTCTGCCGCGTGTTTCTTGCGGCTTGTGCCGTTGCTCTAATTGTGCTCTTGTTGATCGGAAGGCAATATGGCTATGGGAAAAGTCAATTAATGTCGTTGCCGGAGCAGGATTCTCTGCGCGTTCCGCTTTGGCAGACGATAAATGCGGAAGAATACCAACTTGCGCAGGAGGGGAGACCGGATGACAGATCGCTTGACGATTTTATGGTGATACGACATTCTCCTTTTGCCGTTGAGATCCGTTCTGTACGTCAAGCGGGAGACTATCATGTGCGCGATGCCGGTTCCGGCGTGATGGAGTCATTTTACGATGTGGATGACTGCGTCATGCGCTCTGTGCAATCCGCAGAGCGAACCTTTGCATTGTTGGCTGAGGAAGGGGATTGTGAATCACTTTCTCCGTCCGATGGGTTTGACGAGGCAGCTTGGGGCAAGTATAATCGTGAACAAACACTGGTTCTGCGCAAGGAAAACACCGTGCTGTGGGTGCTTTATAATGGAGATATGGATTTGCGTGAACAAATCCATGTGTTTGCTGATACGCTTCAGCAAGGAGACGGATGATGAAATCTGAACGGAATAAAACGATTGATCTCCCGCTGACAGAAGGACGGCATTATCTGGATCGGTGCATAAAGGTTTCGGAGAAATGTTTGCTTTCCGATATCCAGAACAAGATCATTTTGGGAGACTGTTTTGAGGTGCTTCCGTATCTGCCGGTGCAGAGTGTGGATCTTCTGATTGCGGATCCTCCGTATAATCTGTCAAAGGATTTCCACGGGAGTGTGTTCTCCGCGATGTCGAATGAGGATTATTCGGCTTACACCGAGCGATGGATCGAAGCGGTCAAGCCGCTTTTGAAGCAGAATGCCAGCATTTATGTCTGCTGTGACTGGCAGTCTAGTCCGCTGATCGGGCTGGTTTTGCAGAAGCATTTCAAAGTAATGAATCGCATTACATGGCAGCGCGAAAAGGGCAGAGGCGCCAAGCGAAACTGGAAAAACAGCATGGAGGATATCTGGTTTGCTGTATGCGGCGAAGATTATACCTTCCATTTGTCGGACGTCATGCAGCGGCGTCGTGTGATTGCTCCCTACCGCGAGGACGGAGCGCCGAAGGATTGGGAGGAAACGGAGCAGGGCGCGTTTCGCAATACACATCCTTCCAACTTTTGGGATGACATTTCCATCCCTTATTGGTCCATGCCGGAAAACACGCCGCATCCCACCCAAAAGCCAGAAAAGCTGCTTGCCAAGCTGATTCTCGCGAGCTCCTCCAAAGGAGATGTGATCCTTGATCCTTTTTCGGGTTCGGGATCCACCGCCGTGACGGCAAAAAAACTCGAACGCCACTTTATCAGCATCGAGCAGAACCCGCAGTACTGTGTCTGGGCGCAGGTTCGGCTCGAACGCGCTGAAAATGAAAAAACCATTCAGGGCTATACAGATGGTGTCTTTTGGGAGCGAAATACGAGTGCTTTTCAGAAGAAACGGAGAAAAGGTTGAAATCTTTTCAGCGAGTTTGTATAATGATAGCGGAATTCTGGTTCTTTAAGGGTGAACAATTAATTCGCAAAGGAGAAATTGAATATGGCAGACTATCAGGCTTTGTATCAGTCCAAGCTGAAAACTGCGCAGCAGGTTGCTGCGATGGTAGAAAACGGCTGGGTTTTCGGCATGGACGCCGCGCCTACGCAGGCGGACGGCATTATGAACGCGCTTGCAGATCACATTCGCGAAAATGACATCCGCGATGTGAAAATCCACCTCATGTTGGATGGTTATCCCTTCCCGTTCCTGACGGACGATTCTCTCAATGGCAAGATGAATGGCGTATCCTGGTTTTCCGGCGGCGGTCTGCGCAAGGCGGTCAACGGTGGCTATGCCGATCTGATCCCGGGCTATTATCGCGATTTCCCCGGCGTGATTCGCCGAATGTATTCGTATGACGCCTATGTTGTCAGCGTTTCTCCGATGGACAGCCACGGCTATTTCTCGCTTGCCACCAGCACGAGCTATTCTCAGGCCATGATCGACAAGGCAGAACGCATCTTTGTCGAGGTAAACGAGAAGCAGCCGCGCTGCCTTTGCGGCACGCAGCTGCATGTTTCTGAAGTTGCGGCGATCGTTGAAAACACGCATGACATGCCCGTGCTTCCGCCTACGAAGATTGACGAAACCAGCCAGATCATCGGCGGCCTGATTGCAGAGCAGATTCCGAACGGCGCCTGCATTCAGCTCGGCATCGGTGCGATTCCGGACGCGGTCGGCGCTGCGCTTCTGACAAAAAAAGACCTCGGTATCCACACCGAGATGTTTACCTCATCCATGGTCGATCTGCTTGAGAGCGGCGCTGCCAACAATTCCAAAAAGCAGATCCATCGCGGCAAAACCGTCACGACCTTCGCCTTTGGTGCGCAGAAGATCTATGATTACATCGATAACAATCCGTGCATCGAGATTTTACCGGTTGATTACGTGAATGATCCGGACGTCATTTGTCAGAATGACAACATGATCTCCATCAACGCCGCGCTTGAGGTTGACCTCTTTGGTCAGGTTTGCGCCGAGAGTGTCGGCACGAAGCATATGTCCGGCTCCGGCGGCCAGGTGGATTATGTCCGCGGCGCCTGCCAGTCCAGGGGCGGCAAGAGCTTCATTGCTTTCTCGTCCACGGCCAAGGGCGGCACGATCAGCAAGATCAAGAGCATTCTGACCCCCGGCGCGATCGTGACCACCAGCAAAAATGATGTGGATTACATCGTCACTGAGTATGGCATTGCGCATCTCCGCGGGGAGACGCTTTCCAGCCGTGCCAAACAGCTGATCGCGATTGCACATCCTGACTTCCGCGACGAACTGACATTTGAAGCAAAAAAGCGCGGTATCATGATTTGATTATGATTGATATGAAAAACGGAGCCATTGCGGCTCCGTTTTTCATATCTCTTCGATTAAAACCACAGCATGAGCGGCAATGCCTTCTTTCGCTCCCGTGAAGCCCAGCCCCTCCTCCGTAGTTGCTTTAACGGAAACTTGTGAGAAAGAACACTGCATCGCATCCGCTAGAATAGCGCGCATCTTCTCAATGTGCGGTGCAAGCTTCGGCGCCTGTGCCAAAACGGTGATGTCCGCATTTCCCAGCTTCCATCCTTTCGCTTTCAAGCGTTCCATAACTGCCTGAAGAAGACGAATGCTGTCAGCGCCCTCATAGGCCGGATCGTTGTCAGGAAAGAGATGACCAATATCCCCCAGAGCTGCGGCTCCAAGAAGAGCGTCCATCAAAGCGTGCGTGAGTACATCTGCATCTGAATGGCCCAGAAGGCCGACCGTGTGTGGAATCTCCACTCCGCCGAGAATCAGCTTTCTGTCTGAAACCAGCTTGTGTACGTCATATCCGTGTCCGATGCGCATTTATCCGCGCCTCCTCAAGATTTCTTCTGCGATCACGACATCCAAAGGCGTTGTGATCTTGATGTTTTCTTCCCAGCCTTCCACGGGCTCGATCGGAATGCCCATGGCTTCCACAGCGGAGCAGTCGTCGGTGATGGGAAGCTGCTTCTGCACCGCTTCAGACAGCGCGGCGCGGATCAGATCTGCCTGAAAAACCTGCGGCGTCTGTACGGCTGCAAGGTTCTCCCGGGGCGGCGTGGAAACCAGCTTCCCGTCCTTTAATTCCTTGACCGTGTCTTTCAGCGGCAGAATCGGCGCAGCAGCCTGATGACCCTGTGCGGCCAGATATACAGCGGCTATTCCTTCCGGGGTGATGAGCGGTCTGGCTGCGTCGTGAATTCCAATGAGCGTTGACTTTCGATTGGCAGCAGTCACGCCGGCAAGAGAGGAACCTGCCCTGGTACTTCCTCCGATGACCACCCGGCTCAGCTTGGTGATTCCGCAGCGAGCACCGAGCTCCGCCATCTCCTCCAGACGGTCAGCCCGAGTAACGATGATGATTTCGTGAATGGTGTCGCAGCTTTCAAAAGCGCGAAGCGTGCGCTCTATGACGCTCATTCCGGCGATCGAGAGCGTAAGCTTGTCCTGTCCCATACGTTGGGAAGAGCCCGCTGCAACGATCACTGCCGTATTCAGCGGGCCTTTTCCGAAACGCTTGAGCAGCTTTTTGTAAAAGGCCATGTTCAGCCGCCTTTCTCTTTGTAGTTGTGTTCATTATAATCTTTGCGGGGTAACGGCGCAAGAGTCAGCTTTCAGGTCTCGCAGGATTTCTGCGTTTTTCAGGCATCCTGCCGCCCGATTCGTAAGAGTTTCGACCCATTGCCTGTTTTCTTTCAAGGTGCTTCGGAGCGCCTGCTTTCGCTCGGAGTCCGGGATTCGATCCAGATGAACCCTGCGCCCTGACACGTCCGATGCTTTTCCGACTGCATTCATTGAAAGAAACGCCGCGTTACATCCGGGAAGAAACACAGCCTCGAGTCGATTTCGCCGCAGCGGACTTGGGCAGAGAATACACTCGGCGCCATATTGCAGCGCTGTGTCTGAAACTGCACGAAGATAACTGTCAGCCAGTCCATACTGATCTTCCAGCAGCCATATACGGTTTGCCAGTGATGAAATCGTGTTTGCATCAGCATGGATTCCGTCTCCGGTCAGAGACCTGAGGTATGAAATTCTTGCTTTTCCGCCCGGGCAGTCTGCCAGCACTCGTTTTCCGGCCGCAAGCCCTCTGCGGCGGGCTGTCTCAAGTTCTGACGCATTTAATAATCCGGGCTCGGTTTCGGAAATCAGTGACGCTGCCCTCCAGAGCTCCATCGCTCTGCGGCAAAATTGCGCCATTCCGGTTCGCACGTCTCTATCGCTTTCATTTGTCGGACGCGGAAGCGTGATGGGAGCAGAATAAAACACAGGCTTCATACTCATACCTCGCAGATGGATTTGTGTCATCCTATGCGCTGCGCAGCCGCATTGACAATTGGCGTACGGAACCGTATAATCGAGAAAAAACGGAGGTTCTGAATGAAGAAGGCTTTGCTGTTCGATTTTGACGGCACTCTATTTGATACCGGGCCAGGCGTTATGAATTGCGTGGTTTATGCATTGGAGCATCTCGGAATCCATGAGACAGATCTCGGGCGACTCCGCAAATTCATGGGGCCACCGCTGTATGATATGTTTCGCGAGTTGTATGGAATGGATGATGCACTCGGACATGAGGCGGTCCGGTTGTATCGGGAGCGTTATCAGCCCACGGGTATTTGGGAGTGTTCGCCCTATCCGGGTATACCGGAATTATTGACTAAATTGCGAGATGCCGGATTCCTGTTGGCGGTTGCCACAGGAAAACCGACGCCGAGTGCTCTGCGCATTCTGGAGCACTATGATCTGGATTCGGGGTTCGATTTTGTCTGCGGTAGTGAGTTTGATGGAACGAGATCCAAAAAAGCAGAGGTAGTCTCTGCGGTGCTGGATCGATTTGGCTTGACAATGCATCCGGAGCAGGCGTTGATGATCGGAGACCGCAAATATGATGTTCTCGGCGCACGGGAGGTCGGTGTTTCCTGTCTCGGCGTCCGATACGGCTATGGTGAGCCCGGAGAACTTGAAGCGGCCGGAGTGATTTCAATCGTCGATTCTGTGGCAGATCTGGAACAATATTTATTGCATTGAGGCAGCCTGTTCGGATGCCTCTTTCTCTTCACACAGCATATTTCTCTCTGCATAGTATGGCGCAGGAAAGGAAGTGTGCTGCAATGGAGGAGAATACGTTTTCTATGAGTGAGCTCAAACCCGGCATGTCCGGGATTGTTGCTGCGCTCGAGAATGAAGGCAATATGCGCAGGCGATTGATGGATCTCGGACTTGTGGATGGCAGCCGGGTGACCTGCCTGAGCAGAAGCCTTTGGGGAGACCCGGCTGCCTATGAAATATGCGGCGCCGTCATCGCGCTTCGACGTGCTGACTGCAGTCGTATTCTCCTTCGGGAGCTGCGCGATGACTGATCTTACCATTGCCCTTGCCGGAAATCCAAACGTTGGGAAAAGCACAGTATTTAATGCATTGACCGGATTGCGTCAGCACACGGGAAACTGGGCGGGGAAAACGGTTGAAACCGCAGCAGGCTTTTTTCAAACAAAGAATCACTCCTGCACATTGATTGATCTGCCTGGTACTTATTCGCTCTCGCCTCATTCCGAGGAAGAACGCGTCGCGCGGGAATATCTGTTGTCTGACGCGGCAGATGTAATTGTCGTTGTCTGTGATGCGACCTGTCTGCAGCGCAGTCTGCATCTTGCTCTGCAGTGTCTGTGCCTGAGCGAAAAGGTTTTGCTCTGCGTGAATCTTCTTGACGAGGCAGAGAAGCAGGGCGTGCAGATCCGCCTTGACATTCTTTCTGAAGAACTTAAAATACCTGTGGTCGGCTGTGTCGCTCGAAACAAGAAAAGCATGCAGCCGCTGTTAAAGGCTTTGGATGATTTCACTCCGGATTCTGCCGCAAAACTGCCCGCGCTTTCAGCCGGAGAAATTGCCCAAAAAGCTGAGGATTTATTTCAGAAATCGGTTTCCGGCTGCCTTCGCAGAAATATCCCGATGCTTTCTAGCAAAGTGTTTGGCTTGATCCTGATGCTGCTGATCATGGCGGCTGTTCTTTGGCTTACGATTGCCGGAGCGAATCTTTTGTCTGATTTGCTGTCGTTGGCGCTGTTACCATTAGGGAAGGCTTTCAGTCGTTTACTGCAAAATGCTCCTCATTGGCTGTACGGCCTTCTGGTTGACGGTATGTGGCGTGTTTTAAGCTGGGTTGTTGCTGTAATGCTGCCGCCTATGGCGGTTTTCTTTCCTATCTTTACGTTGCTGGAAGATGCGGGTTTTCTTCCTCAAATCGCTTTTTCACTGGATCGGCCGTTTCAGGCCTGCGATGCCTGCGGAAAGCAGGCGCTTACGTGCTGTATGGGTCTCGGCTGTAATGCCGCGGGCGTGGTAGGCTGCCGCATCATTGATTCTCCGCGAGAACGCCTTCTTGCTGTTTTAACCAATTGTTTTACGCCGTGCAGTGGAAGGTTCCCGATGATTGCTGCGATGACTGCAATGTATTTTGCAGGGGAAAGCAGCAGCATTGTTTCTGCATTGATTCTGGCCTGCGTTTTGATCGTTTCGCTCATGCTCACCTTTGGGACGACGAAGCTGCTTTCCGTAACCGTTTTGCGCGGCACGCCGAGCGCGTTTACCATTGAGCTTCCGCCGTTTCGGAAGCCACAGCTCGGGCGCGTGTTAATCCGGTCTGTATTGGATCGTACGGTTTTTGTACTGGGAAGAGCGGTGTTTGTTGCCGCCCCGGCCGGTATGCTGATATGGTTGTGCGCAAATCTTACATTCAATGGGATGTCGCTTCTGCAATACGCTGAACATGTGTTGAACCCGCTCGGATGGGTGATGGGGTTGGACGGCATGATCCTCCTGGCGTTTTTGCTTGGACTCCCGGCCAATGAAATTGTTCTTCCGTTGATTCTGATGGGCTATTTGGCCAGCTCGGTGCTGCCGGAGCTTACTGTTGTGAATGATATTCGCTCTGTCTTGATCGATCATCACTGGACGCTCGAAACGGCTGTCTGTATCACGATCTTCACGCTTGCGCACTGGCCTTGTTCGACCACAATCATCACGATCTTTAAGGAAACGCACAGCTTCAAGTGGACACTGCTGGGTGTTCTGCTGCCGACCGGTGTTGGTGTTATTTCATGTATGATCATACATGGGTTATTTTTGTTATTCTGATCATTCGGAGGATGGAAACATGGAATGGTTTGTTACCGTTCTGGAGTTGGTAGGGACGTTGTCATTTGCCGTTTCTGGCGCTGTGACGGCTTTGAAAAAGCATATGGATATTCTCGGAGTTTGTGTCCTTGGACTGGTAACAGCTTGCGGCGGCGGCGCACTTCGGGATATTCTCATGGGAAATTTGCCGCCGGTTATGTTTCGCGATCCGATTTACGCTCTGGCGGCTGTCGTCTGTTCCGTTCTTGTGTTTTTACCATTTGTTCGGCGTACGTTTCTGCGGGAGGATCGGCTGTACGAAATTATTATGCTCTGGTCGGATGCGCTCGGTCTCGGTATTTTCACTGCGGTCGGCATATCGACTGCCATGCACGCCGGATATACCAGCCGGTTCTTTGCCGTGTTTCTCGGCGTGATCACAGGCGTCGGAGGCGGAGTGCTTCGTGATGTTCTGGCAGGTCAGCCGCCGTATATTTTCGTCAAACACTTTTATGCCTGTGCCGCAATTCTCGGTGCAATTGTCTGCGTTCTTCTCTGGCCGTTCATCGGCGAGCGCGGCGCTGTCTTTGCCTGCTGCGGCGTAATTTTGATTCTGAGAATTCTTGCAGCGCACTATCACTGGAGCCTTCCAAAGGCAAATGATTAATCTTCAAGCTTCAGACGCAGCTTTTCCAATGCTTTCTTTTCAATTCTGGAGATATAGGATCGGCTGATTCCTAATAAAGAAGCAGTTTCCCGCTGTGTCATAGGCGGTTTTCCGCTCAATCCATAGCGAAGGCGAATCACTTGTTGTTCTCGTTCTTCCAAAACGGATTTTACTGCGTCCCGCACCTTTTGCGCCTGCTCGGCAATCACCAAGCGTTCATCCAGATCACTTTCTTCCGAGAGAATGTCCATCAGAGCAAGCCCGCCGCCTTCCTCATCAGATTCCAGAGCGTCTGTGAGTGATACTTCAGCCGCTCTGCGCCGCATGGAGCGCAGATACATAAGTATTTCGTTTTCGATGCAGCGTGAAGCATAGGTCGCAAGCTTTACCTTCTTTTCAGTGTCATAGGTACTGATTGCCTTGATCAAACCAATGGTTCCGACGGAGATGAGATCGTCCATATCATCACACTGCGCATAATATTTTTTCGTGATATGTGCAACGAGTCTTAAATTATGCTCGATCAATTTATCCCTTGCAGCCGTATCTCCGTTTTTCCATGCCGCGAGCGCTTTGGATTCCTCTTCTGCGCTCAGTGGTTTCGGAAATGAACCTGCAGGGGAGAGGCGCAGCATAAGAAAGGCACTGCTCATCATCAGCATCAATGCACTGTACAGCATTTGGATCCCCTCCTGACAAACGTGGATATTTTATTCTATTCGTCAGTTTGTGCCTTTTTTCCTCATAATTGCAAAACGACGCAGCATATTTGCTGCGTCGTTTTTGTATGAGCGAATCTATAAGCCGGGTTCTGTCGTTGACAGTCATCTATCTAGGCGCGCCGTTGCCGGCGAGCTCAAGCCACCTCCCCGGGACGGCCGGGCAGGCCAATGTCCCTCCGCGGTGTTGCTCCGGATAGAGTTTACATCACCGAACTGTCTCCAGTCGGCGCGTGCGCTCTTACCGCACGTTTCCACCCTTACCTCATTCGAGGCGGTATCTCTCTGTTGCACTTGTCCGAGGGTTTCCCCTGGCGGGCGTTACCCGTTATCCTTGCCCTGTGGAGCCCGGACTTTCCTCACGCACAGCCTTTCGGCTTATGCCCGCGACTGTCCGACTCGCTCGTTTGCATATTGTAATCATCTTTTCC
>JAEEGL014566919.1_pt1 | contig 17033 bp, 10 predicted proteins | sample 9134231 | NCBI WGS metagenome assembly JAEEGL01 (sample SAMN16246548, study PRJNA631951) | gut metagenome | biome: gut microbiome; feature: rumen; material: fiber-attached | host: Bos | place: Iran: Karaj | collected 2018-10
GTTCCTTCTTTATTTCCAAAATTTTTATAACAATCTTGAGGTGAACAATTAACAATATTTCCCATATTTATTTAACATAAAAAAAATAAAATTACCTTTCCAAAAAACATATTATAATTTCATATAAATAAAAAATAAAAAAAACGCAAAAAAAAAAACAAATTTTTAAAGGAAAAAAAAAAAAAAATGTAATTATAAATAAAAATTTAAAAATAATAAATGGATATAAAATTTGGTATCGGAATAGATTTAGGAACAACAAATTCAGGAGCAGCATTTTGGAGAAAACTAGAAGATAGTTACATATTAGAAATGATAACAACAGAAACAGGATCAAGATTAACTCCATCAATAGTATCATTTACAGAAAAGGAAAAATTAGTGGGAGACGCAGCAAAAAATTTATTATCAAAAAACGCAGAAAACACAATATACGACGTAAAAAGATTAATAGGTCGTAAATTTAACGATGAATGTGTTCAAAAAGATATGAAACTTTATCCATTTAAAATAATAAAAGATCCTAATTCAGATTCTCCAGTAATAGAAATTAAATACAAAAATAAAACTCAGCTTTTAAAACCAGAAGAAATATCAGCAATGGTATTAAGTAAAATAAAAGTACAAATCCAAACACAATTATCAATAGACGAAATAGAAAATGTAATAATAACATGTCCAGCATATTTTAATCAAAATCAAAGAGATTCTACATTATTAGCAGCAAAATTAGCAGGATTAAATGTTAAAAGAATAATAAATGAACCAACAGCTGCTGCTATAGCATATGGTTTAAATAGTAATTTTAAAAATGGGAAAAATGTATTAATATTTGATTTAGGTGGTGGTACATTTGATGTTACTGTACTTACAATAGATGAGACTTTATTAGAAGTTAGAGCTACTAATGGTGATACTCATTTAGGTGGTGAAGATTTTGATCAGAAATTATTAGAATTTTGTATAGAGAAATTTAAAGAGAAAACTAAAATTGATTTAACTAAAAATAAAAAAGCTTTAAGAAGATTAAAAACACAATGTGTTAAACTTAAACATGAATTATCATCATCAGTTGAATCAAGTATTGAAATTGATTCTTTAGTTAATGATGAAGATTTTAGTCAAAAGATAACAAGAGCTGAATTTGAATATATGTGTAAACCATTATTTGAAAAGTGTTTAATATGTATTGAAAATGCATTAAAAGATGCAAAAATAAAAAAAGAAAATATAGAAGATATAGTATTAATAGGTGGTTCATCTCGTATACCAAAAGTACAAGAAATGGTACAAAAATATTTTAATGGAAAGGAATTAAAAAAAAATATACATCCTGATGAAGCAGTAGCAAAAGGTGCAGCAATACAAGCAGCAATATGTGAAAGAATACAAGATCCAATTATAGATAGATTAGTATTATTAGATGTAACACCATTATCATTAGGATTTAGACTTGGTAATGATGAAATGTTCTTTTTAATTAAAAGAAATCAAAGTATACCATATAATAATTCTCATGTGTTTTATACTCCTAGAGATAATACTGAAAAAATACAAATTGAAGTTTATCAAGGTGAAAGGAAATTAGCAGTTGAGAATGAATTTTTAGGTAAAGCTATTATTGATTTACCAAAGAAACCTAAAGGTTATAAAATTAAAGTTACTTTTTCTATTGATTTAAATGGGATTTTAGAAGTTTCTGCTACTGAAGATGAGGATATATTAAAAAATCCTAATGTGTTTACTATTGAAATGAAAAAAAATAGTTTTTCTGAGGAGACTATTAAAAAATTAGTTGAAGAAGCTAAAATATGGGAAATGGAAGATAGGAAAAAAATTGAAAGTAGTACTGCTAGGAATAATTTACAAAGATTGGGTTTTGAATTAAAGGATTCGAAAAATAAATCTGTTAGTGAGAAAGGAGAAGAAATATTATTTTTGATTAAAAATAATCCTAATGAAGATAAGGAATTTTATGATAAAAAATATAAAGAATATCAAAATATTAAAAAATAAAAAAATTTTTTATTTTTTTTTTTTTAAATTATATTTTTATTTCTAAAATAAAAATTATTTTTATTGTTTATCTTTACTTTCTTCATCAAATTCATCTCTGACTATTAAAAATTGTTTACATGATTTATCAACTAAAATCACTAAATAAATATAAATTAAAAAATATTATATTACAATTTTTATTATGATCTGGATATCTTTCATCAAAATCCATATGTCTAAAATCACCTCTATCATGATCTCTTGGTCTTTTTCCTGGTCTATTATAACGATGAGGTTCCATAATTAATATAATTGATTATTAAATTAATAGAATCTAAATAAATATTATATTAATTAAATTTTAATTTAAAATTTTTTTTTTTAAATTAATCTAAATAATAATAATAGTTTTTTTTTATTGTAAAAATATTAAAATATAATAAATGTTCAAATATTTAGACAGTGATTTTTTTTCTTGTTCAATTTGTTCAGAAATTTATTATTCTAAAGTAGAAAAAAATGCAATTATTTTAAATTGTGGACATACAATTTGTAAACAATGTTTATTAGATATGATAAATAGAGGAAGGAAAACTTGTCCTTCTGATAATCAAATAATAAATATTGATGAAAATAATTTAATTGAAAATAAAATAATAAAAATAACAATTGAATTATTAAAAATAGAGATTAATATTAAATCTCTTGCAAATTTATATTTTTATTATTGTTCAACTTGTCAACAGTTTATTTCTTCTTTTTCTTCAGAAGTACATAAAACTATAAATCATTCAATTATATCTATTGACTCATATTCGTATCAATGGTTTGATTATTTTTTTCAAAATATAAATGAAATTCCTATATCAAATTTTATAAAAATATTTTTAGTATTATATTTTTTTCAAAGTCCTTATTTAACTAAAATGGTTAATATAAAAGTTGATGAATCAATATTATATAATAAAAACAAATTTAAATTCTATGGGGAAACATTAGAGAAAAATGAATCAAATGAAAAATTATATACAATATTAATAAATATTTTGTCAAATAATAATAAATTATCAGCAAATTTATCTTTAAAAAAAGGAATATTAATGACTGAAAATTATCAAATAATACATGGTTATTTTTTAAAATATGAAAATAAAAATTTGATATTGAAAGGTTTAGGTATTTTTAGTTTTGAAAGTTTTAGTTATTTTGGGTTAATTAAATTTAGTATGTATCCAATTTCAATTGGTTTTACATTAGAATTAGGTATATTATATGATTCGGATACATTTTATTTTGGGAAATTTTCTGATGATTCTAGAGAATTTCCATTATATGAACTTGAAAAAGGTGAAAAAATATATTTTGAAAATAATATTTTGAAAGTTCAAAAAAAAGATAAAAAAAAAAAAGAAGAGTTTTTTGAGACTTTTGAAAATAATAAATATTTTCTTTTACAAAAATTCAATAATAATAGTTATAAAATTAGTTTAAGTAATAATATTATTAAAAGTAATTTTTCTGCTAAAATTGATATATTAACAAATATAAATTCTTTATATATAAAACAAATTGAAATTTTAATTCCTAAAAATGAAAAAGATGAAACTGAAACTATTATAGTATCAAAAATATTAAATAAAAGTTCATCTGATCAAATTTTTTTATATGAGACAAAAATTATTTTAGATAAATATGATATGTTAATTAATTTTTATAATGATAATGAAAATATATTATTTCAAAATAATCAATCAAATGATAAATTTGGATATTTAGTTAAATTAGATGATAATAGTATAAGTTCAATTCGTTTTATTAATTTACAAGATATAATATTAGATGTTGATTTTTTTATAAATAGAATTAAACAAATAATAAATTATAATTTAACAAGATGTGAAATTTATTTTTATCAAATTCAAAGTTCAAATTTAAAAAGAATTGAAGGTTCAAATTATATGAAAATTGATACTTTTGAAAATAAGATTTTATGTGCTGATGGATTAACAAATATATTAAATTTAGAAGTAATATGTAAAGAATTGATATATATGAATATTTCAGATCTTTTTCCAGATTTTTATACTTGTAAAGCCTTTGATAATATTCCTGTAAATGTAAAGGAGAAAATTAAAATCTTTTTAATTAATAAAAAAAACAAATGTTGTTGTAGTATATTTTAAATTATTTATTTATATATTTTTCTTTCAATAGGAAATTTCCTATAAATTAATTTAATTGTTATTAAAGTCTTTTTTATACAAATTAAATTTAAAAATATATTATTTTTCTTTATATATAATTTAATATAATTAATGATAATATTATAAAATATAATATATCTACTAAAATTTATATTGTATCATCTAATAAGTATTTTTTATCTAATCCTAAAGCTTTTATCATATCACCAGTTAAAGTTGTAGTAAAATATTTTTGAGGATTTTCTAATATTCTTTTACAAGTTGGATTTAATACTTTTTTTCTTTTTGGAACTTTAGTTAATGAAAATATTCTTTTATTGGTTTGTATATCTTTAAGTTTTTCAATATTATGTTTCATTATTCTTGAAGTAATTGATCTTTTAAATGTTTTAATATTAGTTTTTTCATTTTGAGTATTTAATTTAAAACTATTTGAATCAATATTTGATGTATCACAACTATTATTTATACATGTATAGTTAATAAGTATATCTTCATTTGATAAATGAAAATTATCTTTTTTTATTTTTTGTGGAATATAATTAAAGGAATTATTAATAATATCTTTATTTAAAGTATCATTTAAATCATTATTTATTGTTTTATTTATATTGCTTTTTATATTTTTATTTAAAATATTAATGTCCATATATGAATTTTTAATAATTTCTTTATTTAAATTTTCATGAATATTTTCTTTATTTAGAAGTTGAATATTAGGATTTAATTTATTATTAATATTATAACCAAAATTTTTTATTTGTTGATTTTGAATTTGACTTTTATTATTTAAATTTTGAGAAATAACTTTGTTTGATATTTTATCATCTTTAATCTTTGGAATAATTTCTTTGTTTGAAATTTTATTATCATTATTTAATTTAATAATATCATAATTATAATTTTGATTTTCTTTACTATTATCAATATCTTGATTTAATTTTTTAATTTTAACTTGATTTGAAAATTTATTTTCTATATCTGAATTTTTAATAATTTCTTCATTTGAATAATTATTCTCTTTATTTAACTTATTCATAATCTCTTTATTTGAATTTTGCTTTACATGAATATTAATATCAACATTTAATTTTTTCTTAATTTCTTCATTAATATTTTCATTTCTAAATGAAATGTTATCTTTATCTTGTACTTTTTTTTTAAAGTCTTTTTTAATATTTTTTTCAGGATCTTTATTAAACCTTTTATTATTTTCTTTTTTATTTTGAGAATTGTCTATAAATTCTTTTTTCTGATTATCAATCATATTTTGATTAAAATTTTTATTAGCTTTTTTCATATTATAATAATTTGAATTTGGTTGTGAATTTTTATTTATAGGTTTATTTGAATTTTCAATTATTGTTATTTTAGAATTAATATCTTTGATATTATTGTTATTTAAATCTTTATTTTTTATATTATTTTTCTTTGAATTCCTAATAATATCTGTTTTAATATTATTAAATATTTCTTTTTTTGAATTTATTAACATAGTTTTATTTGAATTTTCAGTTAAAATTTTCTTTGAATTTTTAAATGTAATATTTTTTGAAAATAGTTTATTATCATTTATAAAATTTGAATTACTCCTTCTTAATTTTTCTTTTTTATTATGATTATTATTTATAAATATTTCTTTAGAATAAGTATAAAATTTTTTATTTAAATTATTTAAATTTGAATCTGTTTGAAATATTTTGTTATATTGATTATTCAAAAAATTATTATTATTTTTTAAACTTTTATTAATTTTGTTTAAATCATTAGAAATAATTTTTACCTTTTTCAAATTGTTTTTATTATTACTGTTATTTCTTTTTGAATTCATATTTTTCCTAACTTTTTTTATACTATTTTTTAAATTTAAATTAATTGGTTTTTCAATAATATCTAGATTATTCTCTGTTATATCACTATTAATTTGATTTTCATTTAGTAATTCAATAAAAATATTTTTATTTAAGATATTATTATAAGATTTGTTCAAAACCTTTTTAGTATTTACTTTCGATTTATCATGATTTATATTTAAAATATCATCAAAAGAATGATTTACTCTTTTATTTATTAAATAATTTTGAAGACTTATATTAGGTTTTTTAGATAATATTTTTTGTTTATTTTCATTCAGTCCATTATTACTATTAAAATATTCTTTTAAATTTGATAAATTATTTTGATTATTATCATTAGATAATTCTTTAAAATTATTATTATTATTCTCAGATTTTTCATCAATATTGAATTGATTTCTAGATGAATGATTTATAAAATCAGGTATGATATAATTCCCTTTATATAATTTTTCAATCTCAAATTGATTTTCATTTGTATTAGATTTTTCTAAATTAAAAGCATCAACAATATTATCTACTATTTCATCCATATCATTATTTTCTAAATCATTTAAGTTTATATTTTCATTATAATTATCTTTTTCTAATTCTGGTATAAAGAAATATCTTTCTTTTATAATATAATCAGGGTCCAAAAGATTTTTAAATTTTTCTAATTTGTAATCTATAAATTTTACATCTAATTTTGTTTCAAAATATTTTATTTTTCTAAAGTTATTTTCACATTTCTGGTCCATAGATAATTTTTTTTGAAAATTTTTATTGATGGATATTTCATTTTGTTGATTTTGATAGCCATTATTTCTATATATATTATTATTTGGATTAATTGAAGAACTATTTAGTATATTTGAAAAAGGATAATTTGAAAACATTTTTTTTTGAAAGATATATTTTGAATAATAATATGTTTAAAATATTCTATATATATTAAATAAAAAATAAATAAGTGAAAAAAATCATATTTTTTAATTAGAATAAAAAATAATCTTTTCCTAACTTGTCTTATATAAATTGAATGATATAACTAAAATTATTCAATACAAAAATTCTCTTTATTTTTAAATTTTTAATTTATTTCTAAAACTTAATATTTTTTATTTGTAAAAAAAAACAATTAAAATATAAATTTAAAAAAAAAATGGAATCCAAAAAAGAAACATTTGATTATATAATAAAAGCATTATTATTAGGAGATTCAAATGTAGGAAAAACCTTTTTAATAGGGAAATTTTTAGATAATTTATTTTCAGAAAATACATTAAATACAATAGGTTTAGATTTAAAATGTACATCTTTAACAATAAATAAAAAAAAAATAAATCTTCAAATATGGGATACTGCAGGACAAGAAAAATATAAATCAATGGCAACATCATATTATAGAGGAGTAAATATAATTTATATAGTTTATGATGTAACAAATCAAGAATCTTTTAATCATATTAAAAATTGGATTGCTGATATTGATAAATTTGCAAAAATAAATGTTATAAAAGTTTTAGTTGGAAATAAAATTGATTTAAATGAACAAAGAGTTATTTCAAATGAAGATGGAAAAAATCTTTCTAAAAAATATAAAATAAAATTTTTTGAAACTTCTGCTAGAACAGGAGAAGGTGTTAGAGAAATGTTTGAAAATATATGCTTAGATTATACAAAAAATCATGAACAAAGAACAAATGATTCTATTAATTTAAAATTAAAAAATTTACCTAGTGAAAAAAAATGTAGTTGTTAAAAATTTATTTATAATTTTTTTTTTCGTGATTGTTTTTTTTATAGTAGACGAATATAATATTTATTAGATATAATTAAGTTCATTACTTTTATAATTTGTTGAATTTTTTTATTTTTAATTTTAATCAATTTTAATTTCATTTATACTTTCATCAATTTTTATTTCTTTTTCTAAAACAAAAATTGAAGGTTTAAATAACATAATTTTTCTTTTTTTATTATCATTTTCATATTTATTTAATTGTGTCAATTTAATAATAGAAAAAAATAAAGGAACTAAACCAAAATTAACATAATAAAAGAGAAAATATTTAACACTTTCAACAACGAAATTAAATTCATAAGTAACATAATCAATTTTATTAAAAGAGTATTGTATTGTAAAAGAAGAAATTAGAATAATTATAACTTTTATAATTGATTGTATTAAATTTGTATTCCACCATTTTCCAATATTATATTCAATAGTAAAACATGCACCCCAAAATGCACCAATTATTCCAAATGCATATGTTATATTTTTAAATGTTTTTTGTAAACCTAATTCATCTTTATTTGTTTGAGAACAATTATTTGAATTTGAAATTTTATCTTCTACTTCACTTAAATTATTATTTTCTGTTATGAAAAAATATACAATAATTGCTAAGAATTCAATACCAAATACCATTAAAAATATTCTAATTTTATGTTTTCTTGCTTTGAAAATATTTTTTAATTTTTTAAGTAAATTCTTTTGAATTAACTTATCAAAATCTAATATTATAGTTATTGATAATAAAGCTAAACATAATGTATATATTATTTCAAAAATAAAATGTAATCTGTATAGTAAATAAATTACACATGATAAAATTAAAATTACTAAATAAATTGAAAAAACTGAAATTTTAAATATGAAAGAATATAAATTTTTTTTTTCTTTATAAGCTGTTCTAAATGAAATTAAAGAATATAAATAAAAAAAAGAAAAAATAAAAAAAGAACCACTTGGATTAGAATATGAAGTTGAACAAATTTTAATTTCTTCATCTAATAACCAACTTGGTCTTTTACTTTGTATTATACATTTTAATATTATTCCAAAATAATAAAAAATTTGCATTACTATTGAAATTTTTAATCCTATAATTGGATGATATAAAACATATATTATTGAAGTATATATCATAATTGAATCTTTATCTATTAATATATTTTCAATAAAATTTGAAAAAGTTAAAAAAAAATTTTTTTTTCCAAAATCTTTTGAATTTGTATTATTCATAGAAGGAAAAAAATGTACTATTTCTATTTTTGATAATTGTTTTTCTAATATTATTTCCATGGGAATATATATAAAAGCTAATGCAATTATTACTATTCTCATTATTAACAAATTTTTTGCATCTAATGATAAATTTAATTTATTTGATTTTTTTTGTTCTAAATTATCATTTCCTAAAGAATTATATAAAATATTATTATTAATATCTTCATCTAATACTTCATTTGTTAAATGTTCTTTTTTATTATTTTCTATTTTCATTTAAAAAATAATATTAGAAATAATATTAAAAAAAAATTATTTTTTATAAAATAAAATATTTTAATAAAAACATTTTATTGATTAAAATTATTTACTTTAGGTAAATATTCTAATTGACTCATTAATTGTTGTAATTGTCTTTGTAACATTATATTTCCATCTTCAGTTTGTTTTAATTGTTTTTCTAAACTATCTTTTTGAGCTAATAATTTATTAATTTGTTCAGTTAAACTTTTTAATTCAATTTTCATTTCTTTATCATCATTATTACTTTTATTTTTAGTAAAAGAATTTGCAGCAGAAGGATCATGTTTAATAATTAAATTATATAATCTAAATAAAACCATTTCAATTGCATTTGTTTTATAATTAATAATATCATTTATTTCTTTTTGAGAAATTGAAAAATTTATTTTTTTTAAAACTTTAATACTTAAAGTATTCCAATTTGATAACTTTTGTTTTGTATTAAAAGTACTTGCATAATTATGTAAATCAACTAACTTTGGATAATAATGTTTTAATATTTCTGCAGTTAATACGCCGTCACTAAAATCTCTTGTCATATTTTTTTTTTCTCTACTTAAAGGTATTGAATCAATCCATTCATAAACTATCATTAATTCAGAATCATTCATAATTTTCTTTATGCTATTTTTTTTAAGTTATTATTTATTAAAAAAATTTAAATTTATTAATTTTATTCATTATAAATAAAAATATATGGGATGTATTATTGGTTTTAATAAGGATAAAGCAATTGATATTAATAATATAATAAATGAAACTGATAGTAAACATTTTATAGCTAATAATTCTAAAATTGATATTAATAATAATTTAAATGAACAATCTTCAATTAATATTACTAATAATAATAATAAAACAAATTTAGATCTTACAAATAATCCAAAGAAAATATCATTTATAGAAGATTTAACAAAAAATGATTCAAGTTTAAATTTGAGAAATAATAATAATACTCAAATTTTAAAACCTGAAATTTTATCACCAAAAGATAGTGAAAATAATATAAATTTAATTATTACAATATCAAATGAATCTAATATTGAAATTGATAAGTTAACATTAATAAATAATATACTTTCAAGTGAAAAAAAAGATATAAATATTCACATTGATAATAAATTGATTACTTTTGGAAGTTCAATAATAAATAAAGAAGAAGAAATGTATTATCAAAATATATCTTATAAAATATCCGATACAAATATTAAACCACATCAATTTGATATTGAAATTTCTGATAATAAATATTTTATAAAAGATTTTAAAGAAGGAAGTGGTATTTTTTTAAAAATAAATCCTAAATTATTAATTACTGAAAATAATTCTAAATTAGTTTTTTCTCTGAATAATTATTTATATTTAAAAATTGATATTAAATTTTCTTCAAATCTAATGTTAATAAATTTCAAAAAAAAAAAAATTAAATTTAATTTTAAGGAAAAAAAAATAATTAGAATAGGAAGAAGTGAAGAATGTGATATAAAAATAACAGAAGAACCAGGAATAAGTAGAGTTCAAATATCATTTATTTATAATGAAAAAAATAATGAATTATATGCTTATGATGGAAATGTTATTAATGAAAATGAAAGTATTAATAATAAACAATCAACTAATGGAGTATGGTTATTAATTAATAAAATGGAAATTTTTGATAAAATGATTATTAAAAGTGGAATGACAAAATTTTTTTTTGAATTAACAAATATTTGAATTTATATAATTTTTGTACATTATTTTTTACTGATTAATTAATTTGTTATCTTATATTTTTAGGTTAATATTTTTTTAATATATATACAAAAAATATAAAAGCAAAGTTAATTATAAAAAAATTAAATAAATAAAAAAATAATAATAATTAATTATTTTTAATTAATTAAAATTTGTTTTATTATATTTATTCAAAACCAAAATATAATATTTTTACCAAAAATTTACCATATTAATATCAATATAAAGATATATTATCTTTTAATTTAAATATATCATTCCATATTTTATATAAATACAAAAAATATCTAATTGAATATTTTAAACATAGCAAAAAATCAAATAAAAAAAAATAAAAAAAATGAAAAAAATTTAAAATTTAAATTTTAAAAATAATTCTTTTTCATCCTTAAGAAAAAGTATAAATTCAACATAGATAACGATAGTATAAATAAATTTAAAAAACACCCTTAAATGGAAAAAGAAAAAGAACAAGAACAAGAACAAATACAAAAGAAACAACGTCCAAAAATAATATATGTAAAAAAACCTGCATTAAACATGTCATTAAGAAATCCACAAAATGAAAAGCCAATAAACCTCCAATGTAATTTATTAAAAATGGAATTTAATCCCTTAAAAAAACACGCTCAACAATTTTCAGTAAAAATAACTCCAGAAATAGCAGAAGACAATTATCCTCTTGTAAGAAGAATAATCCGTTCACTATCAAAAGATTTAAAAAAAATGTATCATCCATTTATATCAAGTGGATTCTCAATATTTAGTAGTGGTAATGAAAATGATCAAATGAATACATTTAAATGTAAATTAGATGATCAAGAATATACAGTTGAAATATCAAGAACTGCAAATATATTAGATTTAACTAAAATTAATAGTTTTAAAGAAAATGATATTAGAGTTAAATCATTTATTGAAATTTTAATTAAATCAATTTTAAGTTCTAATAAAGGTTTTATTAGATTTGATGATAGATCATTTTTTGATTATACAAATAGAGAAAGTTTAAATAATGGTGTTTATAAATTAAAAGGTTATGGTACTGCTGCAGTTATTACTGAAGCAGGATTATATTTGAGAGTTAGTGATAAATCTAAATTTATAAGTGGAAAAAGTGCATTAGATAAATTAAAAGAATTAAAAAATAAACATCAAAATGGTGATTTTTATACTATTTCTAAAGAATATTTTCAAGGTAGAAGTGTACTTGCTCAATATGGTAGTTATCGTATATATAAAATTGGTGATGTATTATTTGATAGAAATGTTGATAATACTGAAATTCCAGTTAAACAACAAGATGGTACTATTATTAATATTAGTTTATATAATTATTATAAACAACAATATAAAATTGAAATTAAAGATAGAGGACAACCACTTTTAAAGGAATTATCAAGAGGTTTAAGAGATATAGAAAATAAAAATGAAAATGTTAGATTTCTTATACCTGAATTGGTTTATTTATGTGGAATGGATGATGAGAGTTTAGATAGTGGTATGGATACAAGAAGGAGAATGGCAGAAAAATTAACACCATTACAGAAATTAAATAAAATTTCTGAAATTAATAGATTACTTACAAATAGTCAAAAAAAAGAAGTTCATGGGAAATCAGGGGATAAAATATTAAAGTTATCACCAAAGGAAATTAATGATGAATGGGGAACTAATTTTAAAGGTTTTTTAAATTTAAAAGGAAGAAAATTAATTGATCCTAAAATACAATTTAAAGGACAAGAAGTTGTTGTTGAAAAAGGTAGATTTAGAGCTAATCATGTTATTCAAGCTTTTGATTTTAGTTATAATAATTGGATTTGTATTACTTTAAATAATCAGAAATCTAATGCTGAAAAAAATATTGATTCATTAATTAAATGTGCTAAAAATTTAGGTATTCATATTGAAAAACCAAGTATTAAATTAATTGATGCTAGAAATGCAAATCAATTTGTTGATCAATTAAGAAATATTAATTTTAATGATGGGAAAAGAATAGCATTAATATGTTTGAATAATCATACTTCGAATTATTATCCTGCAATTAAAAGATATTTATATGAACAAGTTGGTATACCAACACAAGTAATAAATATGGATAAGAGTAGAAATCAAAAAGGTTTATCATACTTTTCAAATGTTTTAAATCAAATGAATGTTAAAGTAGGTTGTGAACTTTATAATATAAATATAGATAATAATTTAATTAAAAATCCATCAATGATAATTGGTATTAATTCATCTCGTTCAGGAAAAAATAAAGTAAAATTAATAATGACTTCATCATATAATCCAAAATTATCTAATTTCCTTACTCAAATTAAAGACACTTCAACAGAATTAACTGAATTACAATCAACTTTAAATTCCTTATTATCACAAGCAATAGGATTCTTTCATAATAAACATAATCGTTTTCCAGATTATGTAATTATATATAGACAAGGAGGAAATGAGAAACAAATACAAAAAATTTTTATAGAAGAACTTCCAGTATTTAAAGCATTTTTTTCAGGTGATACAAATAATGGTGGTTATGATAGTTCATTTAAACCTAAATTTTCAGTTATTTCAGTTAATAAGAAAACTGATCTTAAATTTTTCCAAACTGAAGGTGAAAATAAAGTATTTAATCCTCCTAGTGGTACTGTTGTTGATTGTGATGTTACTACTCCTGAATATTTTGAATTTTATCTTCAACCTCAATTTGTTAATCAAGGTACTGCTACTCCTGTTCATTTTCATTGTATTTGGGATACTACTGGAATGCCTCTTGAAATTATGGAACAAGTTACTTTTAATCAAACTTTTTATTATTGGAATTGGAATGGTCCTATTAGGGAACCTGCAGCTTTGAAATTTGCTGAAGTTTGTAGTCAGTTTAATAGTAAAGTTAAAATGGATTCTGTACCTGATAAACTTATGCATACTCCTTATTATATTTAATCTAAAATTTTTTTTTTAGATGAAAATAAGGAAGAATGATATTAAATAAGTAATAGATTATTTAAATTTTTTTTTTTAAATTTGAAATAATCATTAAAATATTCTTTAATTAATATAATAATTGAATGGGATTTAAGAAATTATCAAACTATAAAAGTTATTTCATTAAATGAAAAAGTAGTAGATGAAATTTCAAGTCATTGAAAATATGAGGAGAAAGTTTATGAATTATAAGAATATATAATATGAATTCAGAATTAAAATTTTTAGTTGAATATTAGAGACATTCTAAAATTTGTTCTGGTATATCATATATTTATAATAATAATTATTTAATTGCAAATGATTATGATTTATTTATTTTATCCTTTATAACTCCTTTTAATAAGGAATCAATAATCAAACTTTTAACTACTAATATTCAACATTAGTCTTATTTCCAAATTTTGTATATATTTTAAAACAATTTTTTTTAATTAAAATAATAAATATTTCTATTTATTTGTGAATTATTTTTTTTAAAAATGTATTCTATAAATAAACAAAACATTCAAAACTCTAATACTTTTAATCCAAGATATTTTTATAGAAAAAAAGCTTCTTATTTATTTTTAGAAAACAAAGCCGAAAAATTAATAAACGATCATTTACAAAATTTAAAAAATGGAAAATCAGACGTTGAAACATTAAATATAAAAAATGCAAAATTAAACCTATACAACTCTGAAAACACAGAAGTGAACACATCAAATTTCCCATCATCCTTTAACGAAATCCCAGAAATTCCAAATATACTTCAATCCAATTTATCCCTATTACAATTTAACCAAATGACATCAATTCAAAAATTATCAATTCCAATAATATTAGAAAACATAGACTTAGTAGGTTGCGCCCAAACAGGAAGTGGAAAAACATTAGCATATTTATTACCAATATCAATTCTCTTATATTCAAATAATTATCCAATAATAAATCAAAGAAAAAGAATATCATATCCACTTTTATTAATAATAGTCCCAACGAGAGAATTAGCAATTCAAATATATAATGAATCATTAAAATTATTATATAAAACTGAAATTATTCCAGTATGTATTTACGGAGGTGAAGATTATTCAAATCAAATTGCAGATTTAAGAGAAGGATGTGATATTCTAATCGGAACTCCTGGAAGATTAATTAATTTTTTAGAAAAAGAATTTATATCTTTAGATATGTGTAAATTTTTAGTTATTGATGAAGCTGATAAAATGATGGATATGGGGTTTGAACCTGATTTAAGGAAAATTGTAGATGAGTTTGATTTGAATATTGATAGACAAACACTTATGTTTTCTGCAACTTTTCCAAAAAGTGTTTTAAGGATTATGGAAACTTTTTTAAAAAGTGATTTTTATTTTATTAATACTGGGAATTTTTTAGGAGAAAATGAATCTGCTAATGTAAATGTTGAACAAAGATTATTTTATATTAAAAGTGGAAAATTTAATGATAAATTAATAGTTTTACATAAAATATTACAAATTATAAATGGGAAAACTTTAGTATTTGTAAATACGAAAAAAGATACTAGTGGGTTAAAAAATTTTTTAGATGGGAAAAATTATAATGTTAATGATATACATGGTGATAAAAAAATGGAAGAAAGAAGAAAAGTTTTAAATGATTTTATTAAAGGAAAATTAATGTTATTAATTGCTACTGATGTTGCGAGTAGAGGACTTGATATTCCTCAAGTTGATTATGTTATTAATTTTGATTTACCTAATAATATTAATAGTTATGTTCATAGAATTGGAAGAACTGGAAGATGTGGGAAAGATGGTAAGGCGTTTTCATTAGTTATGCCTAATGATTTTAATTTGTTTAAAGATTTATATAATATTTTAAAAATGTGTAATCAAAAAATACCTCAATTTATTAAGGATTATTTAAATATTTAATAATATATAAATTAAATTTTTTTTTTTTTTTCTTTTTTTTTTGATAAATTTAATTAATAAAATATTAATTATTATTTAAAAACAAAAATTTCTATGTTATATTCTATGACATATTAAATTTTCATTTCAAAAATTCTAAAATTATATTTTCATAAAACATAATATTACCTCTTTATAATAACAAAATTGATTTACTATAACAATTATTAAAATAAATACAATAAGATAAAATATTTTATATTCTGTATAAAAACAAATTTATAATAAAAAATAATTTTCCTGAAAATTAATTTTTTTCTCATCAAATTTTACTATACAATAATCATCTCCACAAGAAAAATTACAAAAATTTTTTTTTTGATTTAGACAATTATCAATATTATTATTTTCATATTCAGATTCATCAGTTGAATATAATTCTTCCATAAAACTAATTTTTCTTTCAACAAACCAAGGTTCTGATGAACTTTTTTTGAAATTTTCAGGAACTTTTTCATTATATAAATTCTCAAAATTAATCCCATTAAAAAATTTATGATTCATAATATCTTTAATATCATTTATACCTAATCTTTCATTTTGATTATAATTTAATAATTTTTTAATTAAATCTTTTACATCATTTGGTAATTTTTCATTTATTTTATATTCACCTTTTTTTATATTTTCAATTGTTTCTAAATCATTTTTACCTTTAAAAGGAGTATATCCATGAAATAATTCATACATTATAATTCCATATGACCAAATGTCACAACTTTTAAAATTTTTTACATTTTTATTTATAATTTCTGGAGAAATATATTCAATTGTTCCTATTAAATTTTCTATTTTTGTATTTTTATTTATAAATTTTTTTGATTTTATATCATATTCTTTTCCTATTATTTTTGATGTTGCAAAATCAATTAATTTTATATGAAGTCTTTCATCTAATAATATATTACTTGGTTTTAAATCTAAATGTGCTATGTTTTTTTGTTGAAATAATAATAAAATATTTAAAAGTTCTGCTAAATAAAATTTACTTGTTTCATATGATAAA
>JAEEGL015277525.1_pt1 | contig 17033 bp, 14 predicted proteins | sample 9134231 | NCBI WGS metagenome assembly JAEEGL01 (sample SAMN16246548, study PRJNA631951) | gut metagenome | biome: gut microbiome; feature: rumen; material: fiber-attached | host: Bos | place: Iran: Karaj | collected 2018-10
GTCATCGTCGTCGCGTCGGTGAGCTGCATATACGGCCTCGGCGAGTCCGACGAGTACCGCGACCTCGCGGTGCGCATCAAGTCCGGCGAGACCGCTGGGATCCGCGACCTCGCGACGCGGCTCGTCGGTGCGCAGTACGTCCGCAACGACTACGACTTCGCCCCCGGCTCGTTCCGCGTGCGAGGCGACGTGCTCGACGTGTTCCCGGCCTACGAGACCAAGGCCGTCCGCATAGAGCTTTTCGGCGACGAGGTGGACTCCATCCGCGAGCTCGATCCGCTTACGGGCCGCTGCGGTGTCGCGATGCCGGCCGTCGTCATCACGCCCGCGAAGCAGTTCGTTATGGGACGCGACAGGCTTGAGGCCGCGTTCGGGCGCATAGGCGAGGAGCTCAAGGAGCGTCTCGCCTACTTCGAGTCGAAGGGCAAGCTCCTTGAGGCGCAGAGGCTCAAGGAGCGTACGGAATACGACATCGAGATGATGCGCGAGCTCGGCTACTGCAATGGGATCGAGAACTACTCGCGTCCGCTTTCGGGCCGTGCGGCGGGTACTCCGCCGGAATGTCTTCTCGACTACTTCCCCGACGACTTCCTGACCGTGATCGACGAGAGCCACGTGTCTGTTCCGCAGCTCCGCGCGATGTACAACGGCGACCAGGCGCGCAAGCAGAAGCTCGTGGACTTCGGGTTCCGGCTTCCGAGCGCGAAGGACAACCGCCCGCTGACCTTCGACGAGTTCAACGCGAAGGTGCACGAGATCGTATATTGCTCGGCGACGCCCGGCGACTACGAGTACTCGCAGTCGAAGACCGTCGCAGAGCAGGTCCTGCGTCCGACCGGCCTGCTCGACCCCGAGGTCGAACTGCGTCCGCTCGCGAACCAGGTGGACGACCTCGTGGCCGAGATCGGCAAGGTCGTGTCCGGCGGGGACAGGGTGTTCGTCACGACGCTGACGAAGCGTTCCGCCGAGGACCTCACGCAGTACCTTCACAAGCAGGGCATCCGCGTCGAGTACCTGCACAGCGACATAGACGCCATCGAGCGCGTCGAGATACTCCGCAGGCTTAGGAAGGGCGAGTTCGACGTGCTCGTCGGGATCAACCTCCTCCGCGAGGGACTGGACCTCCCCGAGGTCGCCCTCGTCGCCATACTCGACGCGGACAAGGAGGGGTTCCTGCGCTCGACGACATCCCTGCTGCAGACCGCAGGGCGGGCGGCGCGTCACGAGAAGGGGCGTGTCATACTCTACGCCGACCATCGCACGGACGCGATACGGGACCTTCTTCGCATATCCAAGTCGCACCGCGACAGGCAGATGGCGTTCAACGCCGCGCACGGCATAACGCCGCAGTCGGTAAAACGCGCCATCAACGAATCGTCCTACGTGTTCGCCGCCAGCGGCAAGGGGACGGTCGTACCCGGCGGCATCGGAGCGCCCGTCGGCGCGGAGTCCAAGGGCGACGCTCCCCTCTCGGAACTTGTCGCCGAACTTACGCGGGAGATGCTGGAGGCGGCGGACAACCTGGAGTTCGAGCGCGCGGCGTACCTGCGCGACCAGATCGCGGAGCTTAAGGGCAAGGCTGGAGGCAAGTCGTCCGGGAAGGGGGGCAGGGCGAAGAAGAGGAGGAAGGGAGGATCATGATGGACGCAAAGGGGAAGCTTGAATCGCTCCGCGAGGCTGCGGAGCAGAGCGCGTTCTCGAAGACGGTACATTCGATTCGCACGAGGTACTCGCTCGCGACGGCGTTTTTCATACGCATGTGCCTTTCGGTGTTCTACATCGGGGGACGAATCGTGTTAATCCACCTCATGCGAGAGGCGGAGAAGCAGGTCGAGGAGATCGGATACGACATCTCCCGCCTTGCATACCGGCATGCGGAAACCGTCAGGAATAAGAACTCTGCGGTGTCTGAAAAGATCGCCAGGAGCGTCATGGGCGGCGTGTCGCCGCTCGAACTGCTGTCGGGGCATGACTACCCCGAGCTGACGCTCATACTTTCGTTTGACAAGGAGGGCACATTCGTGTCTGGCGCGGCGCGTGGCGCGGATGAGTCACGGGCGGTCACGACGATGGACGTCGAACCGTATGCCGCGAAATTCTCCGAGTGGATGCGCGCGCTGGGCGAAAGGAGGGATGGCGTCTCGGACGTCGGAATAGTCCAACTCTGCGGAAGGGCGCATTACGTGTTTGCCGCGCCCGGTCAGCACGTGGCTCACGTCATCATCGGCTCGGCGTTCGATTCCGCCGTGTTCACGTCTCGCGTCAACGACGGGTTTTCCGGACTCGACGTCAGGATCGTGAACCGCAAGGTGGATATCCATGTCGGCATGCCGTCCCATCATGTCCACAAGTCCGAAAACGTACGTGGCTTCGGCCTCGAGCCCATACTCTCCGAGGCGCTAAACTTCTACTCCGGCGGGTTCTGGAACCTCGGCTCCTCGCCGTACGAGGCCGTGTTCGCCGTACGCGACATAGCCGGAAACGCCGTGTCGATGATCACCGTCACGCTACCCGGGTCGTTTTCGACTGTGACGCGCTCCGCTCTTGGAAGGCTTTCGTTCTTCATCGCCGTCCTTGGCATAGTCCTCATCGTGCCCGTGTTCTGGTTCCAGGGGAGGTTGCTCCTGAACCCGCTCACGAAGATGACCGAGGCGATCAGGACCCTTGGCGAGCACCACCAGGACGTGGACTGCCCGTTCCTCGAATGGGAGGGCAAGGACGAGTTCGCCCTGCTCGCGCTTTCGGTGAACAGGATGCTCGAGACGATATTGGCGCGCTCCGTAAAGGTCGCCCAGGTCGAGGCGAGCCACCGTGCATTGATTGCGGGCGTGCCGGACGCCCTTGCGGTCTTCGACAGGCGCGGACGCCTCGTCTCCGTAACCAAGCAGCCAGAGGGGACAGACCCCATCCCCGGCTTCGTCGCAGGCGAACCGCCGCGCGCCGAAGTGTTCGGCACGGAGTCCGCCAGGGGATTCGTCCATGCGCTCGGAACGGTTTTCGAGTCCGCCAATGTCGCCAACGTGCGGCTCAAGGTCGGAGAGGGGCAGGACGCAGGCGAGGGCGGCGCCGAGCAGCAACGGTACTTCGAGGTGCGCATAACGCGCATGGACGAGGTGTTCGCGCTCGCGATCGTCCGCGACGTCACGCGCGAGGCAGCCGAGCACCGACTTCGCCTTGCCGCGGAGTCCCGCGCGCTCGATGCGTCGAAGCGCGAGTCGCTGTCGCTCTTCGCCGCCGGCATCGCCCACGACGTGAACAACGTGCTTTCGATCATACTCAACACGGTGGAGTCCGCGGCGTCTGCGCCAGACAAGGGACTCAAGGCGGACGTCATACGCGATGCAGTGAAGCGCGGCTCGAACATGACGAGGGAGCTCATGGCGTACGCTGGCGACGGCAAGATGTCCCTCATGCGCGCAAGCCCGGACTTCTTCGTCCTCGACGTGCAGGCCCTTGCCTCGCACGTCGTCGGGCCGAACGTCGCGATATCGTACAGCCTCGGCAAGGGGTTGCCAGACGTCGATGCGGATCCGAACCAGTTTTGGAAGGTCCTCTTCAACATAGTCAAGAACGCGAGCGAAGCGCTCGGCGGACGCCCCGGGCACATCACGCTCTCCACCGAGGCCTTCGACATGACCGAAGCCGTCGCGACGGAGTTCACGTCCGAGAGCCCGCTGCTGCCTGGTCCGGGCGTGGTGTTCCGCATATCGGACGACGGGCCGGGCATTCCGCAGGAGGTTCTGCCGAGGCTCTTCGACCCGTATGTTTCGTCGAAGTCGCTCGGGCGAGGGCTCGGGCTTGCGACGGTGCGTACGATCGTCGAGGCGCATGGCGGCGGTATCAAGGTCATGAGCCGTCCCGACCAGGGTACGACGTTCCTCATATTCATGCCCAAGTCCAGGCTCCCGAAGGATGGGGAGGACGTCGGCCAGGCCGCGAAGCAGGAATCGGGGGCCCTCCCGCAGGAGGTTCTCGTGGTCGATGACGACGAGGCGATACTGAAGACGCTGTCGATTTTGCTCAAGTCGCTGAAGGTCGCGGCGCACGTGGGGCGGGACAGGGTGTCGTCGCTTGCGGTTGTGAGACGCGAGGCGCGGCATCTTGGTGCGATCTTGATGGATGCGCACCTCGGCGGAGTCGATGTGGTGCGGCTCTTCGACGCGTTCCGCATCGCCGCGCCGGAGGTTCCGGTGGTGGTGATGTCCGGCTCGACGGAGGAGGACATCAGGAAGCTGTTCGGCAAGCGGAAGTTCGATGCCTTCCTCGCCAAGCCGTTCATGGTGTCGGAGTTGAAGAAGATTTTAGGGTCGGTTAGGGTCAGTTAGGGTCAATTAGGGTCGGTTAGGGTCTTTTAGGGTCTTTTAGGGTCGGTTAGGGTCAATTAGGGTCAGTTAGGGTCTTTTAGGGTCGAGAAGGGTCGAATAGGGTCGAGAAGGGTTGGAAAGGGTTAAGAATGCGAAAAAACAAGATGGTGTTTGTGATTACGGCGGGGCCGACGCGGGAGCATATCGATCCCGTGCGTTTCCTGTCGAATCCCTCCACTGGCAAGATGGGTTTCGCGATCGCCCGCGCCGCCGCCGCGCGCGGTCACGACGTCGCGCTTGTCGCGGGCCCGGTATCGCTCAGGACGCCAAGGGGCGCGCGGCGCATCGACGTGACGAGTGCGAGGGAAATGCTTGCGGCGGTCATGGATGCGATCTCATGCGTAACCGATCGTCCCGTCGTATTCGTCTCCACTGCGGCGGTTGCCGACTGGCGTCCGGCGAAATGCGCGCCGCGCAAGCTCAAGAAGGGACAGATGTCCGACGTGTTGAAACTTGTTCGCAATCCCGACATCCTGAAGACAGTCAGTCGTAGCTTTTCGTCAACCCGTAACCCATCCCCCGCAGCTCTACATGCTTCTACATGTTCTACACGGCTAATCCCCACCCCCAAAAAACCACTTCTCGTCGGCTTTGCCGCAGAGACTGGCGATCCTGTCGCCGAGGCGAAGCGCAAGTGCCGCGAGAAGGGCCTCGAATTGGTCGTCGCGAACGACGTGACGGAGAAGGGCGCCGGGTTCGGGACGACTACAAACCATGTTACCATCGTGAGGCGCGACGGAACGGTTGAGCGTCTTCCCATGATGACGAAGGCCGCCGTGGCGCGGAGAATAGTGAGGGTGTGTGAAGGTCTTTGTCCTTAACGGATGGGCGTCGAGTCCGCACGCATGGGATCTCTGCGCGTTCGGACGCGAGCGCGTGTTCGGATACGTCGAGCAGCTTGACGGTCTGCCCGAGGCCGCATTGCGCGACGAGTCCGAAGACGTGGTGCTTGTCGGATGGTCGATGGGTGGAAGCTCCGCCCTGCGCCTTGCCATGATGTTTCCCGAAAAGACAAGGGGGCTCGTCCTTGTCGGCGCGACGCCGCGCATGATGAAGGACGACGGCTGGGCGGGAATGTCGGACCGCCGGCTCGCCGCGCTCGAGGTGGGGCTGAAGATGACTAAAGGCGAGGGATTTTTCGGCGTTCCTGAAGGGAAGCCAAATCCGTACATGATGGACAGAGAGGAGAATCTTTGTCGCGGACTTGACTACCTCAAGGCCACGGACCTGCGCCCGCAGCTCGAGCGCATGAGGGATTCCGGCGCGTTCTCGTTCCCGGTGAGCATCTTCCAGAGCGAGCACGACGGAATCGTCCGCGCCGAAAACGCCGCCTATCTGAAGTCCGTGTTCCGCAACGCCGATGTGACGATGGTCCCAGGCTCGGAACATGCGCTGCCGATAATGATCCCCGACTTAATAGACGCCGCCGTCGCTGGCATGGTCCGGCAGTAGTCCGCAGGACTGTCAGCGTCTTTCCACGAGACCGGCGGCGGCGAGGGCGGCGATGCGCTCGGGACCGGGAGCTTCGGCGGCGAGGTCGATGATCACGGCGTTCGCGCGCTGCGCGGCCGTCACCCAGCGCGCCTCGTGTGCGTCAAGCGCTGCGTGGTAGCGCGAGAGCGTCGCCGGATCGAACTGGACCTCGCGCCGTTCGCCTGTCTCGGAATCCGCAAGCTCGAACGCTCCGCCCGGCGTCGGGTCGGTCTCCTCCCGCGAGAGAATGCGCACGACGGCTAGGGCGGCCGCACCATGCGCGAGGCGCGCGAGCAGCGCGGAAGGGTCCTCCTCGACGAGCGTGTCAGTCACCAGCACGCGGACTGCTCGCGGCGTCGCGGGACGTTCCCGCTCGACGACGCGGCATCCGTCTGCGGACGTCGTGATAAGTCCGAAGAGCCAGTCTGCGCAGTCCGCCTTCGCCTGCGGCACGGACATCGACGCCGACCTGTCGCGCAGGAATTCCACAACTGGCGCAACCTCCTCGCGCCTCACGCGCACGACTTCGCGGTCCGTGCGGGCGAGCACGTTCCAGTCGAGGTTCCGGAGGTCGTCGCCGGGCGCGTAGTCGCGGTATTCGCGGAACTCCAGCGATTCGCCGGCGCGCGCGCCGAGGCGCGGACCCGTCCCGCCGCGCATGGCGAGGCGCGGCAGCACGAAGCGCAGGGAGCGTCCGTCGAGCCTCCCGTCCTGTTCTGCATCTGTCATTGCGGACGCCTGTATCCCTTGAATGGCTTGACGGAAGTTATGACTGCGACAGAAACGGACATGATGAGCCCGATGCCGAAGGTGTAGAGGTGCTCCTGCGGCTTCTCCACGATGCCCGGGAAGTTGCACGGGATGAGCGCAAAGGAATTTGCTCTCAGATGGTAGTCGAGCTCGCACATGAGGACGAGGAAGTGGATGGCGACGACATACGCGACGATAAGCCATCCAACGAGGCGGAAGCGGCTTTCCCTCGCCTTCTCCGTGCGCATGATCGCCCCGGCGATGACCGGAAGGAACGTTACCTCCGCCACACATGCCCATAGGGTGCACACGTGGTCTTTGTTTCCGGAAATGAAGGTGTAGGTGATGCCGGCGACGGCGGTTATGAAGAACGCGAACAGCACCCCGGGCGTCGCGCCAGTCGAGAACGGGAATGACACGAGACGTCCGATGAACGACTTAGGAGCCGCCGCGCGGGCAGCGCGCGGCATCTCGCGCGGCGAGAGCGCGGACTGCATCACGAGGATCGAACCGATGACCGTCCAGGTTATGCACCACGGCTCCGGGTAGGCGATCGCAGCGAGTGCGGACAGCAGGAAGAGCGCCATGAGCACGTGGCGGAACGGGCGTTCGGCATCGACGTGGCGGGGCGCAAGCTGCGAGGCGCAGTAGGCGCGGACGAGGACGACGATTGCCACGAGGATCGTTGAGAACCAGAACGCAAGCATGGTGTACGACGGGGCGCGTGCCATGCTTGTGTGCGACGAGAACGCCAAGATGGGGATGTTTCCAGCGATAAGCGTGACAAAGAACAGCGCGACGGTCATCAATATCCTGAGCGCCACGTGCGACTGGCGGCACGCGATAACTAGCGATACGGCGAACAGCCCGAACCCGTAGCAGAAGAGCGAGAAGGGGACGAGGAACACCTGCTCGAGCGGAACGCCGCGCAGGAGGTACGCGAACATGAAGAAAGGCATCGCGCTCGCGACCGCTGCCGCGATGAGTATCGCCGCCGCCGTGAGGCGTCCGCCGACTATCCGCGCGGGGGTGAGCGCCGTGGTGAACTCGAGGCCTGGACCGTTGCGCCCCGTTTCGAGTATCGCCTTCATCGCGGCGTAGAAGGGGATGCCGAGGCAGGCGACCAGTCCGGTGATCACGGACACCATCACGAACGGCTTGTCGCCTATGCCGTCCCCGAACGCCATTTCCATGGGCGAGGCGCCGCGCGACGCCGACGACACGGCGAGCATGGTGAAGCCGAAGAGGATCGCGGGGAAGATCGCCAGGCACCAGGTTATGACGCGGGAGCGCACGAGCTGGCGCAGCTCCCTGAGCGCGACTGGGTTCATCGAGAAGTCGAGTTTCATGCGAGGGCTCCTTTCGTGACGTGCATGAATACGTCTTCAAGCCGTCCGGCCTCGGAGGCGAAGTGGATTGGCGCGAGTCCGCGCGTGAAGAGTTCCTTTGCAAGCTGCTCGGCGGACTCGTCGCCGGCGTCGATGCGGACGCGGAATCCGGGGCCGGCGGCCTCGGCCTCCTTGATGCCCGGCATCTCGAGGAGTTTCGCGAGGACGGCCTCGCCGCCCTCGCCTCGGAACCTGATGCGTATCCACGCCGTCTCGTCCGCGAATTCAGTCGAGAGGCGCTTACCGCGCTCGATGATGACGGACGTCGTGCACATCTCCTCGAGCTCGCTCAGGATGTGGGACGAGATGAGGAGCGCCTTGCCGTTCTCGGCGAGCGCGCGGACCAGCTCGCGCAGCTCGATGCGGGCGCGCGGGTCCAGTCCGTTAGCGGGCTCGTCCATCACGATCACCTGCGGATCGTGCACGAGCGCGCGCGCGAGCGAGACGCGCTGCTTCATTCCCTTGGAGAGCTGCCGGAGCGTCTTGTCGCGGAACGACGTAAGCCCAGTGAACTCCTCCACGCCGTCGAGCGCCTCGCGCAGGGCCTTGCCGCGCAGCGAGTAGGCGCGCCCGAAGAAGTCGAGGTACTCCTCTACCGTCGTGTCCGCCCGGTCGGGGAGGTCGTCCGGCATGAAGCCGATTGCGCGGTGGGCGATGTCTGGATTGTCGAGGATGGACTTGCCGTCGAGCAGTATGTCGCCGGAGTCCGGCACGTCCAGCGTCGCGAGCATCCGCATCGTCGTGGTCTTGCCCGCGCCGTTGGGGCCTACGAATCCGACGACTTCGCCGGACGAGAACGAGAACGACAGGTCGTCCACGGCCTTGAATCCGCGCTGGAACACTTTCGTCAGGTGCTGAAGTTCAACCTTCACTTCGTGGCCTCCTTTCCGCCTTCGGCCTTGTCGGTGAAGTATCCCGCGACTATCGCCTCCGACTTTCCGTAAGTCTTGCGCCCCGCGAGGGGCGAGGGGAGGAAGGGCGAGCCGTCGAGCTGGACGACATACGCGCCGTCGGGAAGGATGAGCGAGGTCGTGGCCATCTTCGTGAGTTCCGGCCAGCCGCGTCCGTACTGTCCTCCCTTCTCGAAGAACGCCTCCTCGGGACGCAGCAACACGTTGGCCGTCGAGGGATTCGCCGGAACCATCGGCGATACGGTCGTCTGCTCGCCGGGTGCGAGGGCGGGGAGCTTGTGGCGCCGTCCGCGAGACTGGACGATTCCTCCCGCGACGGGCACGCCGAGCAGGTTCGCGACTGCGACGCGTCCGTCGGCGAGCGGCTTCACGTCGAGCCGCTCGGAGCGGCGCTCGGCGCGCTCGAAGTCCATGAACGCTGCGGAGAGGGGCTTGATCCACGGGCCGCCGAGCCGGAATGCTGCGCCGTACGTGGCGGAGAGCGTGTCCTGCGACGAGCGCGAGCGGAGGCGGAACGATACGTCTCCGGGAATCGACATCTCGTCCGTGACCTCTCCTGGCGCGAACACGGCGAACTGTCCGCGCGTGACTGCGAGGCGGCTTTCCGGGTCGAGGATCGTGACCGCCTGGACGCGCACCGTCGGGGTGGTCCCGTACGTCAGGAGCGCGATAAGGGCGACAAGGAGCGTAAGCGCGAACGCCGCGCACGGCAGCGCCGCGAGCGGCAGGAGCCTCTTGTTGCGCTTCACGCAGAATATCACGATCCCCGGCATGACGACGAGGGCGACGAGTAAGAGGAGCAGGCTGAGGAATCCTACGGGGATGGATGCGCTGACCGTGATCGGCACCCGTTTCTGGTGTTCGGAAAACTTCGAGTCGCGGCTGTAGCTGTAGTAGTACTGCCGGACCGAGAGGTCTCCGACGCGGCGCCGCTGTGCGCCCGCTGCTATCTCGTGCAGGTTCTTGGGAATGCTTTCCCCGTCGCCGACTACGACTACCGCGCCTCCGAGGACCTCGAACGCGCGGAGGGCGGCGCGCGCCTCGGCGGGCAGCGCGTCGCGGACATTCCGCCTGATGCAGACGGCGTCGAACGGAAGGTACGCGCGGAAGTCGCGCGGCCAGTCCGCCGGCTCGCGCCTTAGCTCCACTGTGTGGACATCGTGCGTGAACGCGAAGGTGACGTCGTCGCGGCGGATTCCTGAGGAGAGGAGCATGACGATGTTCTCGTCTGGATCCGTCTTGTACGACTTTACAAGGGAGTATCCATCCATCCCTCCGACGAGGTTGAGGCGTTCGCGCGCCGGGCGCGAAGGGTCGGCGGGCGGATGCTCTTCGAAGATACAGACTTCCTCTCCGCCATATGATGATCCGTTTTCGTACGAAAACGCGCACGGGAGCGTGACAGTCGCCGTGGCGCTCGGGCCGAGGGAGAGCGGCATCGTCGTCGTTGCGGAGTGCGGGGCCCTCGCCGTCAAGGCGAGTGAACGGGGGATTGGGAGTCCGTTGCGGATCGACAGGCGCACGAGCGGCTCGTCGTGGGTGGTCGTCGGCGGGGCGACGGACTCGTCGCGGTACTCGAGCGCATCGATGTTCGAGCACTTTCGCCAGCTCGGCGCGTTCAGGATCGTCGTCCTGCCGCCGACGGCGGACTTCGGACTTGGAGCCGGCTTCCCGGGGTGGACGACATGCTTCGCCCACGCCGCCATGGCAATGGCTGCAACAGCGGCGGCGAGTACGAGCCTCCTTGTGTTTGCTTTCTTTCGTGTCATGCCGCATATTATACACTAAATTCCGCGCGTTGAGGGCGAGAAGGACCTGTCATGGACGACTCCGAGACGATTGCCACCCCTTGCGTAAGACGGCGAGGTTTTGGTATAATATGCGGAAATGAACAGGATACTATCGAAGAGGAAGCTGTCGGAGAACGTCTTCCGCCTGGAGGTCGAGGCCCCGCTCGTCGCGCGCGAGCGGCAGCCCGGGCAGTTCGTCATCCTCATGGTCGATGACGAGATGGGCGAGCGCATCCCGCTCACCATCGGCGACGCCGACCCGGAGAAGGGCTCCATAACCCTTATCTTCCAGACCGTCGGGGCGACGACGACGAAGCTCTCCCGACTCGGCGAGGGGGATTCCATCGCCGCGCTGCTCGGTCCGCTCGGACGTCCCACGTCCATTCGCGGACTGAACGGAGAGAAGCCCGGGCGCGTGGTCTGCGTCGGCGGCGGAATAGGCGTCGCGCCGATGCATCCGATCGCACAGGCGCTCAAGGCCGCAGGCAACGAGGTCACCATCATCATGGGCGCGCGCAACGAGAGCCTCTTCGTCATGAAGGACGAGATGGCGGCTATAGCGGGCGACAGGCTCATCCTCATGACGGACGACGGGAGCTCCGGCCGCAAGGGCCTCGTGACCGATCCGCTCAAGGAGCTTTGCGAGAAGGGCGAGGTGGACGAGGTCATCGCGATCGGGCCCCCGATAATGATGAAGTTCTGCGCACTCGCGACTAAGCCGTTCGGAGTGAAGACGACGGTCTCGCTCAACACCATCATGATCGACGGCACGGGGATGTGCGGCGGATGCCGCGTGACAGTCGGCGGCGAGACCAAGTTCGTCTGCGTTGACGGGCCTGAGTTCGACGGGCATCAGGTTGACTGGGACCTCATGCTCCGCCGCATGGGCGCGTTCAAGCCGCAGGAGCAGGCCGCGAAGGACCACGTCTGCAGATCGGGGATTTTCAAATGACACCGAAGGAGAAGATGGCGATACCGCCGCAGCCGATGCCGGAGCAGCCTCCGGCGGTGCGCGCGCGCAACATGAAGGAGGTCGCCCTCGGCTACACGGCCGAGATGGCGAGGACGGAGGCGTCCCGCTGCCTGAACTGCCCGACGAAGCCGTGCATGGAGGGGTGCCCAGTCGCGGTCAACATTCCGGGCTTCCTCGCGAAGGCGGCAGCCGGCGACTTCGCAGGCGCCCTCGCGGTCATACGCGAGACGTCGCTGCTGCCTGCGGTCTGCGGACGAGTCTGCCCGCAGGAGAAGCAGTGCCAGAAGTTTTGCACCGTCGGCAAGATGCTGAAGGACGTTGACAAGGCCGTCGCCATCGGGCGCGTCGAGCGTTACTGCGCCGACAACGCGTCCCCCGCGCCGACCGTCCCCGCCGCGAAGACCGGAAGGCGCGTGGCGGTAGTGGGGTCCGGTCCCGCGTCGATCACGTGCGCGGCGGACTGCGCCAAGGCGGGTCACGACGTCACGGTGTTCGAGGCGTTCCACAGGTGCGGTGGCGTGCTCGTGTACGGCATCCCGGAGTTCCGACTCCCCAAGGAGATCGTCCGCCGCGAGATCGACGGACTCAAGGCTCTCGGCGTCAAGTTCGAGAACAACTTTGTCGTCGGACGCACGAGGAAGCTCAGGGACTTCATCGAGAAGGACGGGTTCGACGCAGTGTTCGTCGGCACTGGCGCGGGGCTTCCGAAGTTCATGGGCATCGAGGGCGAGAACCTGAACGGAGTGTTCTCCGCGAACGAGTACCTCACGCGCGCTAACCTGATGAAGGCGTACCTTGAGGACCGGGCGGACACGCCGTTCTGGCATGGCAGGAAGGTCGCGGTCCTCGGCGGCGGAAACGTCGCGATGGACGCGAGCCGCATGGCGCTGCGCCTCGGCGCGGAGAAGGTGTACCTGATTTACCGCCGCAGCGAGGCGGAGATGCCCGCCCGCCGCGAAGAGGTGTTGCACGCGAAGGAGGAGGGCGTAGAGTTCCTGATGCTCCAGAACGCAAAGCGCGTCATTGGCAACGAACAGGGCGCGGTCGCGGGGCTTGAGTGCCTCAGGTACGAGCTGGGCGAGCCGGATGCCTCCGGCCGCCGCAGTCCAGTCGCGATAGCGGGGAGCGAATTCGTCCTCGACGTCGATACAGTGGTCGTCGCCGTAGGCAACGCGTCGAATCCGCTCGTACCGGCGACGACGGAGGGTCTCGAGGTCAACAAGCGCGGCAACATCGTGGTCGATCCAGAGACGAACATGACGTCCATACCCGGCGTTTTCGCCGGAGGCGACATCGTGCTCGGCGCGGCAACGGTCATCCTCGCTATGGGCGAGGGACGCCGCGCTGCCGCCGGGATAAGCGCCTACTTGAAGGGCCATTGAGAAGGGGCGCGGCGTTGGAGGAAAGACTTCAGAACATATTGAGCCATGCGGGCGTCGCCTCGCGCCGCAAGGCGGCGGAGATCGTCGCCGAGGGACGCGTCACGGTGGACGGCGTCGTGGTGAAGGAGGCCGGTGCGAGGTTCGATCCCGCCGCCGTGCGCATCGCCGTTGACGGACGTCCCCTCGCCGCGCCGGAGAAGACGCGTACCGTTATGTTGTACAAGCCCATCGGCGTCCTTAGCTCGACAAGTGACCCATTTGGAGGCGAGACGGTATCCAACATCGTCAGGACGCCGGAGAGGCTTGTGCCCGTTGGAAGGCTCGACAAGGACTCCGAGGGACTGCTCCTCATGTCCAACGACGGCGACCTCGTACTTCGCCTCACCCATCCGCGCTTCGAGCACGAGAAGACGTACGTCGTGCGCGCGGCTGGACGTTGGAGCGATGAGAAGCTGAAGGTCCTCAGGGGGCCAGTTAAGATGCCGGACGGATACGTCACGCGACCTGTGCCAGTGAAGGTGCTGTCCGGCCCCGTAAACAACGTGACCACGCTGGAGTTCCGCCTGCGCGAAGGGCGCAAGCGGCAGATACGATACATGTGCTCGGCGGCGCACCTCGTCGTTGTGTCGCTCAGGCGCGTGGCGGTAGGACGCCTCGCGCTCGATCCGGCGCTGAAGCCGGGCGAGTGGCGCGACCTCACCGACGACGAGCTGGAGATGTTGAAATGACGAGGGTGGAGAAGGCGGAGTCGCTGTTTCGCAGCGGCATGAACTGCGCTCAGTCCGTGTTCTGCGCGTTTGCCGACGAGTTCGGCATGGACGAGGCGACGGCGGCGAAGGTCTCGTGCGGACTCGGCGGCGGCGTCGGTCGGCAGCGCGAGGTGTGTGGCGCGGTTACTGGCGCGACGCTCGTCCTCGGTATGCGCCACGGGCCGGACAAGGCGGCTGCGTATCCAAAGGTGCAGGAATTCTGTTCCGCGTTCAAGGCGGAGTGCGGATCCATAGTGTGCCGCGAGCTCCTCGCGGGGACTGGCGCGACGTCCGGCGGGGCGCCGGAGCCACGGACCGATGCGTACTACAAGAAGCGTCCGTGCGTCGAGCTTGTGAAACTCGCGGCGGGACTTCTGGAGGCGGCTCAGTGAGGATGGTCCGCTGCGACGACGCGGGCCTTGACGAAGCCGCCGCCGTGCTTCTCGCTGGCGGCGTTGCAGTGATACCGACGGACACTGTCTATGGGCTTGCGGCGCATCCCGGCTTTCCGGCGGCGGTCGAGCGGCTGTACTCAATAAAGGGACGGGAGGCGAAGAAGCCGATTGCGCTTCTTGCGAGCGGCGCGGAGGCGACGCCGGTGAACCATCCTCTTGCCGCGAAGTGGCCGGGAGGTCTGACCATCGTGTTTGAGGGCGAGGGGTATCGCGTCCCCGACCATGACTGGACCCGCAAGCTGATCGCTCGGTGCGGAGGACTCCTGCGAGTGACGAGCGCGAACCTCTCCGGACGGCGCGAGGCCACCGATGCCCCCGCCGCGCTCGCGGATGTCGGGCTTTCGGCGGACATCGTCGTTGACGGCGGGACGAGTCCCGGCGGGGTCCCTTCGACTGTCGTCCGCATCCTCGGCGACGGTGCCGTCGAGATCATCCGACAGGGTTCCATGGTGATCGCCCCTGTCGGCGATTGCAAAACCACAAAGCAAAATGTTGTATAATATGCGTTATTGGAGGAAGCGAATGAAAATGACGATGTTGGTTTTTTCGCTGTTCATGGCAGCAGGGGCGGCGGCCGTTCCCGGAACCGCCGGGCGCGACGCGACGCCTGCGGACGGTACTGCCGCGATCAGGGCGTCCGTCGCCAAGGGCGTTGGGTTCCTGCTCTCCTCGCAGGCGTCCGACGGACACTTCTCCGACGCGCAGATGCCGGCGCTGACGGCGCTTCCGCTCTGGGCGCTCAGCGGATGCGGCGACGCCTCGTCCACCGTATCTGAGGCGAAGCGCAAGGCCGCAGCGTTTGTCCTCGGCACGCAGCGCGACGACGGCGGGTTCTACGTCCCGAAGCCCGGGCGCGGCGGATCGGGCCTCGGCAACTACAACACGTCCGTCTGCCTCTCCGCGCTATTCGACTCGAAGCTCGCGCCAGCGCCAGCGCTACTGAAGGCTCGCGAATACATCGCGTCCTCGCAGCTCACCGGCGACGACACGATGGCCGGAGGGTTTGGATACGACAAGGCGGTTCGCCGTCGCTACGCCGACCTCTCCAACACTTCGTATGCGCTCTCCGCCATGGCGAAGACCGCGTCGCTTGAGGAGCTTAGAGAGGGAGGTCGTCGCGTGGACCTCGACTGGGACAAGGCGCTCGCCTTCGTGGAGAACCTGATGAAGAAGGACGGACCCGACGCGGGCGGCGCTGCGTACAACGAGCGCACCCCTCAGGGCGGCATGTCGACTAACGCGCAAGGAAGGGTGTCGCTCAGGGCCTACGGGGCGATGACGTATGCGGCGGTTCTCTCGATGTGCTCCGCGAGGCTCGACCGGGCCGATCCGCGTGTGAGGCAGTCCGTGGAGTGGATGGAAAGGAACTGGTCGGTGGACGAGAACCCGGGCATGGGCAGCCAGGGCCTCTACTACTTCTACGACATCATGACGCGCGCGCTCGACGCGGCGAAGATAGACAAGGTCGGCAGCCACGACTGGCGCAGGGAGCTGTCGGCCAAGATAATGTCGCTCCAGAGGGAGGACGGCAGCTGGGCGAACGAGAACAACCGGTTCTGGGAGTCCGATCCGGTCCTCTGCACCTCGTTCGCGCTGCTTGCGCTGGAGTCAATCGTCAACGGCAAACCGCAGGGGGTAAGATGAGCGCGGCGATGCAGATGGATCCCGGATATGTTTCGGGGCTGAAGTGGATACTTGGCTTCTTCTCGTTCTGGCTCGGAGCGTGCATCGCCTCGTTCCTGAACGTCGTCATATGGCGCGTACCGCGCGGGGAGTCGATCGTCTCGCCGCCGTCGCACTGTCCCAAGTGCAATGCGGCCATCAAGTGGTGGCAGAACGTCCCGATTGTCTCGTGGCTCGCGCTTCGCGGAAAGTGCGCGGGATGCCGCGCTCCGATATCGCCGAGGTACATCCTCGTGGAGACGCTTGGAGGATGCCTCTTCCTCGCGGCGTTCCTGTGGCTGTGGCTTCCCAAGGTACCGTTGTGGGTCTCGGTCATGCACCTTTTCGTCATGTGGATATGGATCGCGCTAATGATCGCGGGGTCGTTCATCGACTTCGACCACCAGCTCCTTCCTGACTTCACGACCGTGGGGGGGATGGTCCTCGGAGTCGCCGAATCTATCGCGCTCACCTGTTTCAACCTCGTCCACGGCGGTGGAGTGGAGGCGTCGATGTGGCTCAAGCTGTATCCGTTCCTTTTCTCCGTCGTCGGGCTCGCCTTCGGGTTCGGACTGCTTGGCCTCGTCCGCTGGATTGGCTCAAAGGCGTTCAAGCGAGAGGCGATGGGGATGGGCGACGTGTTCCTGATGGGTGCGGTCGGCGCGCTGTTTGGCCCTGTGGCAGTCCTTGTCACGCTCATCCTCTCGTCCGTGTTCGGAAGTGTCATTGGCGTCGCGATGATCCTTCTTTCCAGGACGAGGCTCGGCAAGTTCACTGCGATTCCGTACGGACCGTACATCTGCCTCGGCTGCCTTGCCTGGATGTTCGCAGGCCCTGAGATCGTCGAATGGTATCTCCGTCTCGTCGGTGCGCAGTAGCGCGTCACCCTTGTCTCAGGGGAGGATTCTCGCAACTCCCCCTCTAAAATAGAGGGGGTGCCCGAAGGGCGGGGGAGTATGACTATGGGCTATTGGTAGTTGGCAGTTGGTCGACTGTTGCGCCACCCCCTTGCGCTTTGCGGGGGGATTTTGCTATAATACCCCCATCTCGCGAGGCTTGGGCGGCGGATGTCGCCCGACGCGGCGCGGGGTCATAGTCCGGAAAACGGAAGGGCGAATGTAAAGTGTAAACTGTAA
>JAEEGL015511122.1_pt1 | contig 17032 bp, 14 predicted proteins | sample 9134231 | NCBI WGS metagenome assembly JAEEGL01 (sample SAMN16246548, study PRJNA631951) | gut metagenome | biome: gut microbiome; feature: rumen; material: fiber-attached | host: Bos | place: Iran: Karaj | collected 2018-10
CCCTATATGGGCGAGGACAAAGAGCATCTTGTACTCTTCGCCAAAAAGTACCTGAAGGAACATCCCGCGGTCGACTACTTCATCTTTGGTCATCGCCACATAGAGCTCGACCTCATGCTCACCCGCCAGAACCGCCTCATCATCCTTGGCGACTGGATAAGTCAGTTCACCTATGCCGAGTTCTCCGATGGCCAGATTTCCCTTGATAATTACGTCATGCAATAAACACATACAATAACATTAGATTTTTCACGCACAATTCCTATGAAACATTTGCGCAACGCCTGGCAAGTGAAGTTCTTACTCGCTGTCATGTTCTTTGGGTTCTCTTTTCAGTCTATAACAGCACAGACCTCCAATCCCAAGGGGCTCTACAAACTCACGGAAGTAGTCCATCAGGACGGGAAACATGTGGAGGCAAACTTCCGACAGTATAAGCTTGGCCTTGATTCGCTAGCCCTCATGTTTTCCTATACCCCCAGGATATGGGACCATCAGCCTATCTCTTTCACCATCTCGAGTAACAAGGCAATGGTTTATACGGGCGAACTGTCTAAAACAGAGAACAAAGGAGTGCAGATTTTTGATGTTACAGACAGCACTTTCACATTGCGCTGGTTTAACGACATGAGCGCTTTCAACGAGCATCTGTTTCCCTACCAGACAAATTCAGACGAACTATATGTACAGGTAAGAGACTCCTCGGATGCCATCCAGAGAGCACTGAACCTCCTGCAGATGAAGCTGGGAGCCAAGACTCATCTTTTACAGGGTGCATGGAAACTGCGAGGCACGCAGCCAGATAATAACGCTGCTTCGCAGTATTGGATAGAAAAAAGTCCCCAGGACATATATTATATCTTTGGCAGCCACGAATTTGTTTCCTTTTATGCTAATGCCAGATTCCCCAAAGGTTCCATGGAATGCGTGTTTACGCCTTGTACCTATCTGAGCGACAATGCTTTTGAACTTTACGACCAGACATGCATTGTACATTGGTTTAACAGAGATGCCATTTCCATTACCAATATTGATGGCACAGGTCACCCCATTGTTACTGTCTGGGACCGTTGCGGTTTGCCGCAGAATATCCAGAAGACCTTTGGCACAGATACCCCTGTGATGACGAAGGATATCTCACGCTTCTATGCCGACGGCTTCAAAGAAAAATACGGCGTCCAGCCGGACTCTATCTGCAAAGCGTTTGAGACCTTCGACTATTGCGTGGATGCCAACGAACGCAACAATGCCATTTTCCCCGTCCTGATGCGCAATGGCTTCGAAGCCGAATACAAAGCCATGAAAGACTCGCTGCTTTCACGTCTGATGCAGGGCAAGATAAATGTTGAAGAAGCTGTAGGACGCTACGCTTTCTGGTTCTATAAGAATTTTGACCATCATACTCGTATTAACTCCGAATTCTTCTGGAAATTAAAGAAAGAAGTTGATGTTGACTACCCAACCCTCATCCCTAAATATGCTCCAGAGCCCGTTGGCTGCAAGGTTGATAAAGACACTTACCTTCTTCGTCTGCCATCTTGCATGGGCGACGTACCAACGTGGGATTGGCTAGAGAAGAAGGAGCAGGAGTTTAAGCTTTCCGGCTGCAAGTACTTGATTTTAGACCTTCGTGGCAACGGAGGCGGAGATGACATGTACAGCACCTTATTTACTGCATTTATGTGTGATGGCATTGGGAAAAAAGACTTACCCTCCTACTACCGGAACGGTATGGAAAACTACTGGCACCTTAAGGACTACTGCAAGGGCAATGGTAACTATCATGATCAAGTAAAGGAAGAGGCCTTTAGAACAGAGGAAGGAAGCCTCATCAACTGGTATACGATTAAAAAAAGAACTGACCCTTATATACCACTGGTACGCCAAGGGGCCATCATAATAGACAACTGGACTGGCAGCGCTGCCGAAACACCAATACAGATGGTACGCAACTTCTCCCTGAGTCATGCAAAGGTTTATGGCCGCGAACACACTAATGGCAGTGACCAGACTGGTAACTATAATACCGTCAGACTACCGTACACGAACATTACCCTAGACTTTCCTATGACCGTTGATGAGGAATTCGAAAAAACTTGTCTGGAACGCAAACCCGGCTACAAGCCAGACGTTATCATCCCCCTACCTTACCCCAAGCAACTGACCGACAACATAGACGAATGGGTACTGTGGGTAGCAAAAAAGATGAAGAAGTAGCGTGCACATGTAGCTGAAAACAGCCTACCCGTAGTAAGCGGGCCGCCTAAAGGAAGTAAGCGGCCTGCCCAAAGGAAGCGGGCTGGCGGAGGGCTACGACGCGGAGGAGAAAGTGAGAAAGTGGGAAAGTAACTTGTGGACAGGAAGGAAAACGAGAGGCTTACAAGTAAAGGGATATTCTATACCATTTACAATATAATAATATACTATATACAATATTATAATATAATATAAATATTTAATTAATAATATATAATATATTATCTTCTCGTACTTTCCCCATTGAACACTAAGCAAGGGCAGAAAAACATTCCTGTCCACAAGTTACTTTCCCACTTTCTCACTTTCTCACTGTCTGTTTATGGTTCCCGTAGGCTGCATTATTCGTCTGATACAAATAAAGCGCAACCCCGATGGGGCCACGCTTTATATTTATGGAATAATGTTATAAGCTGTCTGTTAGCAGAGTGCCTGAGTATCGAGGGCAATCATCAGCTCCTCATCCGTTGGGATGCAGCATACGGTAACCTGGCTGTCATCGGCACTGAGGATAGCCTCTGTAGCGCGACAAGCACGGTTCTTCTGCTCGTCCATCTTAACACCCATGAACTCGAGTCCCTTGGTAGCACCTTCGCGTACTTCCCACTGGTTCTCGCCTGCACCACCAGTAAAGAGGATGATATCCACACCGCCCATAGCGGCAGCATACTGGCCAATGTACTTCTTGATGCGATAGGTGTACATCTCCTTAGCCAGACGAGCCTTGTCGTTGCCATTGGCGATACCGGCAAGGATATCGCGGAAGTCGCTGCTGGCCTCACTGACACCAGCCAGACCGCTCTGCTTGTTCAGCAGGTTGCTGATACCCTTGGTGTCGAGGTTGAGCTTGTCCATCAGGAATGTTACGGCACCGGCATCGATATCACCGCTGCGGGTACCCATGATAAGGCCCTCCAGAGGAGTAAGACCCATAGAAGTATCCACGCACTTACCATCCTTAACGGCTGCTATGCTGGCTCCGTTACCGATGTGGCAGGTGATAATCTTCTTACCCTCAGGCTTAACGCCAAGGAACTCGCAAACACGCTGTGAAACGTATCTGTGGCTGGTTCCGTGGAAGCCGTAACGGCGAACACCATACTCCTTATACAGATTGTAAGGAAGGGCGTACATGTAAGCATAATCAGGCATTGTCTGATGGAAAGCGGTATCGAACACACCTACCTGAGGAATGTTGGGCAGCAATGCAGAAACGGCATTCACACCCTTGATGTTAGCAGGATTGTGCAGAGGAGCCAAATCGTTGCAAGCAGCGAAAGCCTCCATAACCTCGGGGGTCAGGCGAACACTCTTGTTGAACTTCTCGCCTCCGTGTACCATACGATGGCCTACGGCATCCAACTCATTCAGGTTCTTCAGTACAGCGTACTCGCCTGTGGTCAGAACCTCGAAAATCCACTGCACTCCAGCAGTATGTTCTGCTATGGGGCGCTCCATCTTGTGCTTCTCTCCGTTGAGTTTAACGGTAATAAAGCTGTCTGGCAAACCAATCTTTTCTATACCTCCACTTGTGATGACACTCTTGTCATCCATGTTGTACAATGCGTACTTAATGGAACTGCTCCCGCAGTTCAAGACTAATATCTTCATGTTTCTCTAAACTATAAACTATCAACTCTAAACTCTAAACTTTACTTAGCATCCATCGCCTGGCAGGCAGTGATGGCTACCATCTTGTAGATATCATCTACGGAGCAACCGCGAGAGAGGTCGTTCACGGGATGAGCAATACCCTGCAGGATGGGGCCAATGGCATCGGCACCAGCCAGACGCTGAACCAGCTTGTAGCCAATGTTACCAACCTCGAGGCTGGGAGCCACCAATACGTTGGCATGGCCGGCAATATCAGAGCCGGGAGCCTTCTTCTCGCCTACTGAGGGAACGAGGGCTGCATCGGCCTGCAACTCGCCATCCAACTTCAGAGAGGGTTCCAACTCATGAGCCAGACGGGTAGCCTCGATAACCTTATCCACTACCTCGTGCTTGGCACTACCCTTGGTGCTGAAGCTGAGCATAGCTACTCGGGGATCAGCAAAACCAGCTACGCTACGTGCTGTATGAGCTGTACATACGGCAATCTGAGCCAACTGTGATGCATCAGGAACGGGAGTTACGGCTACATCGCCCAAGACTACCACTCCATCCTCGCCGTACTGAGGCTTGTCTGTAATGAGCAGCATGGCACCGCTGACACAGGTGATGCCAGGAGCACACTTGATAATCTGAAGGGCAGGACGCAGTGTATCGCCCGTAGTAGAAAGGGCACCGCTAATCTGACCGTCGGCATGTCCGCTCTTGATGATAAGGCAGCCAAAGTACAGGGGGTCGTTCAGCACCTTCTTGCGAGCTTCCTCCATAGTCATACCCTTGCTCTTGCGCAGGTTGTAAAGGAGCTCTACGTACTCATCTGTAACATCGCTGGTGGCAGGATCAATAATCTCGGCCTTGTCGAGGTGGGTGAGACCCAACTTCTTACCCAAGGCAAAAATCTCATCGGGGTTGCCAATCAGGATAATCTCTGCCAAATCATCGGCAAGAGCCTTGTCTGCGGCTGTCAATGTTCGCTCCTCCAAGCTCTCAGGCAACACGATACGCTGCTTGTTGCTCTTGGCACGAGCGATGATTTTTTCCATTAATGTCATAATACTATCTGTTTTTATGTTTAATAATATCTATTTATTTTGCGGTCTTCGTTATTACGTTATTTCGATATAACGGATTGTTTTGGCCGCTTTTTCACTTTTCACTCTTTCATTCTTTCATTCTTCACTTTCAGAACTTTCCTCTCATCAGGATGTGCTCCAACTCCTCGGCAGAGATATGAGCCTTCAGCACATCGTTATAGGCAGCACTGATGCTACCTGTCTCCTCACTCACTACTATGGACAAGGCATCTGTCTCCTGACTGATACCCTTGGCTGCACGGTGGCGAAGGCCAAACTCCTTAGGAATGTCCAAGTCGTGACTGATGGGCAAGATGCACGCAGCAGCCGTTATCTTATTGTTCGAGATAATCATGGCTCCGTCATGCAACGGGCTGTTCTTGAAGAAGATATTCTCTATCAGGCGCTGGCTTATCTTGGCATTTACCAACTCGCCAGTACGCACAAAGTCGTTGAGGGGAAGATTGTTCTGCAATACTATCAAGGCCCCCACCCTCTGCTTACTCATATTCAGACACGCCATAACAATGGGGAAGATAGTCTCACGTTCGTGAACGAACTCAGAGAAATCCTTCTTCTTGTCAGGCCTGAAGAAGTTTACAAATCTGTGCACCCGCTGACGGGCTCCCATCCGGAAGAAGAAATGCCTAATCTCCTCCTGAAACAGGATAATGATGGCAATGGCACCTACATTTACGAGCTTGTCCAAGATACCACCCACCAACTTCATCTCCAAAACCTTACTGACAACAATCCAGAAACTGATAAAGAACAACACTCCGTAAAAGATATTCACAGAGCGCGATTGCTTCATGACCTTATAGCAATAAAACAGACCTATTGCTACAAGCAGAATATCAATCAAATCCTTTATCCCGAATTCTAACATGTCAGCATCTTTTTAACTATCTGAACAACCTCTACAGCTTCCTTAACATCATGCACCCTGAGGATACTTGCCCCCTTGAGCAACGCTAAGGTGTTCAGTACAGAAGTACCATTGAGCGCTCCCTCGGGAGCTCCACCCAGCAACTTATATATCATAGACTTACGGCTGACACCTACCAGCATGGGCAAGCCCAGCACCTGCAAGTCCTGCATACGGTTCAACAGTTCATAGTTATGCTCCAATGTCTTGGCAAATCCAAAGCCGGGGTCTAAGATGATATCCTTTACGCCCAACTCATGCAATTGCTGAACCTTATGGCCGAAATACTGCAGCATCTCGGTAAGTAAATCGTCATAATGGGGTTCCACTTGCATAGTCTGGGGATTCCCCTTCATGTGCATCAGGATATAAGGAACACCCAGAGCGGCTACCGTCTCAAACATCTTGGAGTCCAATTCGCCACCGCTTATGTCGTTGATAATCTGCACGCCATATTCCTCAACGCACATCTTAGCCACATCAGCCCTGAACGTATCAACGCTTACAACGGCATCCGGTGCTACGCTGCGCAGAATACGCAGGGCGCCACGCAAACGCTTCATTTCCTCTTCAGGAGATATGTTATCTGCCCCAGGGCGGCTACTGTAAGCACCAATGTCGATTATCGAACCGCCGTCAGCCAGTATTCTCTCAACGCGTTCCTCTATCTCACCTTCAGTATTCTTCCTACTAGCCGAGTAAAAAGAATCAGGCGTGATATTAAGGATTCCCATGACCTGAGGTTCACCCAAATCCATAAGATTTCCTCCCACATTGATTGTATATGGTAGCAGTCCTTTCATATATTTATTGGTAATTTGGCACAAAGTTATACATTATTTATAAATTATCGGAAAAATGAATTAACTTTGTAGCGTAAATTGCAAAAAAACAAACGTAATGGAGATAGAACAATTATATGAAATCTACTTACAGCACCCCATAATAACAACAGACAGCAGAGATTGCCCCGCAGGCTCTATTTTTTTTGCACTAAAAGGAGCCTCATTTAACGGCAACCTATATGCTGCTTCTGCCCTTGAGAAGGGATGCGCCTTTGCAGTAGTTGAGAAAGAATTTGCCCCTGAAGGCGACAAACGTTTTATCGGAGTTGAAAATCCAGAGCAGACACTGCAGAGCCTTGCAGCCTATCACCGTCAGCAGCTTAATATTCCCATATTGCAGATTACAGGAACCAACGGGAAGACAACAACCAAGGAACTGATTGCCTGCGTACTGCAAGAAGCACGAAATGTGCTCTATACAGAAGGGAACCTGAACAACCATCTAGGCGTCCCACGTACCCTACTCCGCATAACCAAGGAGCACGATATTGCCGTAATAGAGACGGGAGCAAATCATCCTGGCGAGATAGCATTCCTATGCAATATGGTAAAGGCCAACTACGGACTGATTACCAATGTAGGAAGGGCTCATCTGGAAGGCTTTGGCTCATTTCAGGGGGTAAAGAAAACCAAGGGAGAACTGTATGACGATTTGCAGCAACGCCAGGCAACAATATTCATCAATGCATTGGATGAGGACTTGCTGAAGATGGCAGAAGAACGAGGATTTCACCTCTACGACAATGCCGTCCCTTACGTTGAAGGTCGTATTGAGGAATGCAACCCCTTTGTAAAGATGCAATGGAGGAGCGAGGACGAAGAACCATGGCATACCATCCAGACTCACTTGATTGGCGCTTACAACATATCCAACTTGCGTGCCGCCATTACCGTTGGCTTACACTTTGGCATTAGCCCCGAACAAATATGCCACGCCATAGAGAACTATGTGCCCAGCAACAGCAGAAGCGAATTCCGAAATACGGGCAAGAACAGTCTGATTATAGATGCATATAACGCAAATCCCAGCAGTATGGTGGCGGCACTGACCAACTTCCAGTTTATAGACTCTAAGCACAAGATGGTCATCCTGGGCGATATGCGTGAACTGGGAGCCGACAGCGAGATGGAACATCGCAAAGTAATGGATGTCCTGGGCACAATGCCCTTAGAAGAAGTGTGGCTGGTAGGCGAGAATTTCGCATCTCTCAAATACCACAACAGCCGCATCAGACCTAAGTATTTCAAGGATGTGGAAGCCGTAAAGGAGGAGATAGCCAGTCACCCCATTACTGGCAGAACCATCTTGATTAAAGGAAGCAACGGAACAAAGTTGTTCCAGCTGCCCGAGTATCTGTAATTATAATAAATAGATAAGTTATGGCGTTAGTCTTCATCAACCAGACTACGCCATAATATATTTCCATGCATCTCAATATCCATTTCGGTATCGTCGCGGTAAACTCTTCCCGTACCCAGTCCTTGTGCTTCTATACAACGTGGGCCAAAAATTCTTGCAGCCAGAAAAGCAACATTACGCAAACCGATGCTGCCCTCTTGAGTAGCAGCTACCACAACGCCAATATTACGTTTCATTGCCTCACTTGCCCACTCAATAGCACCCGTTATACCGCCATGCAGCATGGGTTTAACAACGACATACTGAGGACGTATGGTATCTAACAGCATGGTTTTTCCTGTCAAGTCATTAACGCCAATCAGTTCTTCGTCCAATGCAATAGGAGCAGTTTTTTCCTCCTCTGCCATTAGACAAAGTTGCTTCATCTCTTTCCACTGATACCGCGCGATTGGTTGTTCTACCTGATGAATATCGTATGGCTTCAACTCCTTTAGCATGCTGACAGCTTCCTCCATTTTCAGAATGCCGCATGCATCTATACTCAACGTCAGAGTATCCTTTGAGAAACGCGACCTCAAGGTACGCACCAAGCTAAGCATACTTGCCGTCTCGCCTTCCCTTAAATGTAGTTTCAGATGGCGGAAACCTTTCAGAATCATACGCTTGGAGCGAAGAAGCATATCGTCGTAGCTTTCTGCATCTATATCAGCATATGATGGAATACCCCCCTGACTATGCGCAAAAGGTGTGTCATAAAGCAGCGGATTCTGCTGATAGTCATACAAAGCAGACTCCAGAGCAAATAACAGAGCTGGATAGGAACTAAGATGCTTAGTATAATCCTCGCTTTCCAACGCCTCGTTAATCAGTCGGGCTGCATCAGACATTCTTATATACGCATCAGCATCACAAGATACGCCTTCTATCGAAGAACACTCTCCCAAACCTATACGCTTCCCTTGATCATCAGTGATACTGACAATAATGGAATGATGTTCCTTTCTGCCCCGCAGAAAGGCAACTTCCGTTTCCTTCACATGAAGGGTACGCTCTGATAGATTTATCTGCACTGCTTATACCCTTAGCTGTTTTTAATATGGACATCCCGTTGTGGGAAAGGAATCTCTATATTATTCGCATTCAACGTGTTATAGATAATCTCCTTTACACGACCAGTCAGTGCAAGCTTCTCCTCTACCAGCATCCAGATGCAAACAGCCAAATCCACACTGCTATCACCAAAATTCACAAAGGACACCTTCAGCGGCTGCTCCTCAACGTTGGTAATAGACTGCCCGTCGGCGTTCTTCTCCAGACAAACTGGCATCAGAGCCTCAATAAGCATTTTGCGCACTTCCTCAACATTAGTTCCGTAAGCCACACCAATAGGAATCTTAATCAACTCATAACGGTGATTACGCGTCATATTCTTAAAGTTCTTACTGAAGAGGGCACTATTCATAAAGGCAATAACACAGCCGTCTTCCGTTACAATCTGCGTACTCTGGTAAGTAATGCTTTCTACCTTTCCTGCAATACCGTCGCACTCTATATAGTCACCTACGTGAATACGTCCTGTCATCAGCGAGATACCATAGAAGAAGTTCTCCAGAATGCTCTGCATGGCAAAACCCAAACCCGTGGCCAGACCGGCACCGACTATACTGATACCTTCACGGGGTACCTCCAACACCACCAATACGATAATAAAATAGATTCCCCAGCAAAGAATGCCTATTACGTTACGTGCCAAAGTGAGATTCAGCGTTTCATTCTCAGCCAGCATCTTACGTCTGTAATGACAATAGAACCCACGTAGGCCGTAATTAAGATAACGGAAGACAAACCACAATGCTGCCACAATACTCAGGCGATCCAAAGAGATGCGAATCAGGTTCTTCTGATTTACGATATCCATGCGGAAGAACGTTTCACATAAGCTGGTCATCTCAAAAACTCTGGATGCCCAATATATACTGAAGAAAACAGAAGCAACCCCGATGATAGGAACCAGTGTAAGCTTAAACAAATCATATATCCATGTTACCGAAATATAGTCACCATGTTTGATCTTCTTCCTCAGCAATTTTAAGTCATCTGTTATATCTTCACCGTTTGCTTTCTTTTCTTTTAGTCCCATAGACAACTTTGAAAACAAGATACGTTCCTCGTACATTTCCATCAAATCATAGATGCAAGTTACCGTCATAATGGCTGCTAACTGGAATGTCCACCATATCATTATCTGTACGGCCAACAACGAGAAACCTGCCCAAGATGCCACACATGCAATAACCATAACCATGCTGGTTGCATGCATATACATAATGTCAAGCATTGGAAGTTGCTCTCTGTGATGCTTAGAAACCCTCCATTGCCAGATGCAGAAGCCCAGCAAAACAGGTGGGAAAATAAGATTCACAACCTGATTGGGAATCAAAACGATTCTGAAGAGAATCACCACAAAAGCCAACAACATCAGAGGCATATAAATAATGGCTGCATGACGCATCTGTTCGCCCTTGAGACGTATATACAAGCTTAGGAATATAACCTCCATCAGCCACGCCATATTAATAATCTGTGCCGTTCCCATCTGTACGAAATTACGTTGAATTGACGAACGGACGATCATGACGATAACAGCAAACAGACCTATTCCCACAACATTATTCAACATCCGACGCTTTAGCTTAAAATCATCACCGCGCCATCTCTTGGGCAACAGCCACCTAAGAACAACGTAACTGATAAGAAGCGAAATAGTCAGATAGAACACCAAGAAAACACTTATGAACAGTACCGGTGCACCACGCCACTCGGAAAATGTTCTCTCGTGTCCTTCGAAAGGCTTATACTTGGTATCCATAGCACTCTTAGCTCTAAAGAGCTGAATGGGAAGAGTCTTAAGAATCTTAAAGTAATTATCGCCTCCGTTCTTGAAGATATTGTCCTGCAATAACTTGTACCTACTCTTTGCAAATAAGTTCAATTCCTCGACCTTTCCGCTTACACTCTTATAATAGGTGTTTTCTGCATCCAGTTTTTCCAGAAACTGTTGCAAATTCTCACGCAGTGTGATAGCAAACTTCAGACAATCCTCACGATCCTTCAGCTGTTGTCCGGAAAGGTAAAGAGGTTCCGTCTTTTCCGTCTCTCCCGGCTCATCATGTGACAACAACATCAAGCTATTCTCCTGCATACTGTCTCTAACCTCCAACAACGAGTCCTTCTTCTCCTGTAAGGAGTCTATGGCTTGCATGAGAATACTGTCGTTCTCGGTAAGTACGCTATCAGCATCTTCCTTATCCACAGGAGGCATGCTCTTAAGCGACTGTATCAGTGCATCGTATCTTTCAATCTCTTGCTTTATACGCGCAATAATCTTATCATATTGATGCATCTTGCTATCACGGTTATTAAGATCGTGATACAAGTCAGTAGCCTGCTGGCAAGCATAGGCCATATCAAAGGTATTGTCCGTAGTCTGCGAATACAGCATAAGACCTATCTGCTCACACTGATGCATGTAGCTCACCAACTGCTGATGCTGTTGGGTTCCCTGCTGCTCATACATAGCCATAAAGGTCTGATGCCGTTCATATTTAACCTGTAGCTCGGCCTTTAACACGCTAAGAGTACGTGCCAAATCCCTTTCTTTTAATACAGCACTTGTCGGCAGTAGGCATGCCAGCACAAATACGATAAATACAAGAAGCTTCTTCATAATTCTATCAACTTTCAACTAACTCAGCATACGTCCTCTTACCTTTGACGTGATACTGCCACAAAAGACTCTTTGGGAACAGAAACTCGTTGGAAGAAACTACCGTTGCACGTAAATTCTTCTCACGATCTGCACGGAAATCTGCCCTCATCTTACGGAAAGCCCAACGCCCTCTCCAAACAGCCAAGCAACTGCCCAACTGAAGCGTAAGCAGGAAATACACACATGCCAAAGCATCAAGCCAGAAACGGCGATGCATAACTTCCTTCAACTGGTCGTCTGGCAGATTCTTGTACAGCAATATCATATTGTTACGGAAGTTCAAGAAAGTCTTACGGCTGTTCTGTTTTGGCAGCGAAGCACCACCTACATGGTACACCACACTTTGGGGAACGCATACAATCTTATAGCCCCTTGCTCTCAGACGCCAACATAAATCTATTTCTTCCTGATGCGCAAAGAAACGGGCATCCAGCCCGCCTGCCTCCCAATACTGCTCACTGCGTATCATAAGCGCAGCACCTGTTGCCCAAACAACGGGAACTACCGTATCATATTGCGCCAAATCCTCCTCGACAGTATTAAAAACACGGCCCCTACAGAAAGGATAACCTAACCAGTCTATATATCCACCACAGGCACCGGCATATTCCAGCATCGGGCGATTCCACTCACACCTAAGTTTAGGCTGACAGGCCACCACATCCTCATGAGCATCCATATACGAAAGCATTGGCTCTAACCACCCTTCCGTAACTTCAACATCACTATTCAGTAGCAAATAGTATTCAGCTTCGACTTGTCGTAATGCCTGATTGTAACCATCAGCAAAACCATAGTTCTTGTCAAGCACTATGGTTCTGACATCAGGAAATTCCGCTTTCATCACTTTCAGCGAATCATCCGTGCTAGCATTATCAGCTACAATTACCTCAGCATCCTGACTGTATTTCAAGACAGAGGGCAGAAACTTACGAAGCATGCCGGCTCCATTCCAATTCAGTATTACTATAGCTATACGTTTCATATCAATTCTGCAGTTAGCAGTTCCTCTTCATCGTCCCATTTACCCAGACGAACATTCACTATTTTGTTATCTAACTCATCTGTGGTACGAACCGCCACCTTTATATAATTATCTGTAAATCCATGCATAACGCCTTTAGTTCGACTATGTTCTAACAGTACAGGCCTCACCTGTCCAACGAATCGCTCATAGAAACCACGCAACTTTCTCTGACTGAGTTCCAGGACCCGCTGACTGCGTTCATGCTTTTGCTGGGCTGATACTGCATAGGGAATCTGAAGGGCTTTTGTTCCAGGACGCTCGCTGTAACTAAAAACATGATACTGGCTTACATCTATTTTCTCCATAAAGTTGTACGCTTCATTGAACAAGTCGTCCGTCTCACCGCGTGTACCAACTATAACGTCAACACCAATAAAGGCATCAGGCATCAACTCACGCACGCGCGCAACCTTATTATAGAATAATAGTGTATCATAGCGACGATGCATAAGACGAAGTACTTCATCACTTCCGCTCTGTAGAGGAATATGGAAATGCGGCATAAAAGCTCGGCTTTGCGCACAATATTGCAGCACCTCATCTGTAAGCAGATTAGGCTCTATACTACTGATACGATAACGCTCTATACCCTCTACATTATCCAAAGCTTTTACAAGGTCAAGGAAGGTCTCACCCGTGCTCTTGCCAAAGTCACCAATATTGACTCCTGTAATTACAATTTCCTTTCCGCCTAACCGTACAACCTCCTGAGCCTGTTCAACCATAGACTGTATGCTACCATTACGACTTCTACCTCGCGCAAATGGAATGGTACAATAAGTACAGTAATAGTCACACCCATCTTGGACTTTAAGGAAGTAACGAGTACGGTCACCGCAAGAACAACTGGGAACAAAACTTCGTATATCTGCGGTCTTACTGGTATGATGTTCATGTGCTACAACTGCCCTTTCCTCTGGTAGCATGGGTAATCGTTCTGCTATATAATCTAAGATTTGGCCTTTTTGTTCACTACCTAAAACCAAATCTACCCCTTCCAAAGCTGATACTTGATTAGGCTTCAATTGTGCATAACAACCTGTCACCACAACTAAAGCACCAGGATGCTGGCGAACCATTTTGCTAATGGCTTGCCTGCATTTAGCATCAGCCACCTCGGTAACACTACAGGTGTTGATAATACATATATCAGCCACTTCACCCTTGGCTACCGTTTGAACACCAGCTTCCTTAAGTTGCTTTCCGACAGAACTTGTTTCTGCAAAGTTAAGTTTGCAACCTAATGTAAAAAACGCGGCTTTCTTGCCTTTGAAGTCATACATGACTGCAAAGATACGAATAAGCGAGAACAATACAAAATAAAAACTTTTTTTATTTTTATTGTCGAGCGAGAGTATCTTCGAGACGACAGTCTCAAAGTACGAATAAGCGAGTGATAAATGAAATAAATTTGAATTTATTTCTTAATCCGAGCAAGAGTAACTTCGAGACGACAGACTCACAAATACGATTAAGCAAGCGAAAAACAAAAGAAAAATGAGAAAACTAGGCCAACATTCTACTGAATAAATCACGGAAAGACGCTTTTAATGAAAGTGCAAAAAAATGGCGAAAATGGATAAAAAGCGAAAATAAGGCAAAAAAATGACGAAAATAATTCATATTGATTTTCAATAAGTTACAAGAAAAGATAAAAAAAACATGAAAAAAAATATAAAAAAAAGATACAACATATTGAAAAACTCCGTACCTTTGCATCGTTTTAATAAGCAATTGATTGTTTTACAAGTTTAAAAAAGCAAAAAAATGAAAAAGTTAGCATTTTTGTTCGCAGCTGTAGTAGCTGTATCTTTCGCATCTTGTGGTAACACTACCGCTCAGAATGAGGAGACTGCCGATACTATCGACACTACCGCTGTTGAGAGTTGCGACACTACTTGCGCTGACACTGTAGCTGCTGATACTGTAGCTGCTCCCGTAGCCGAGTAATCAAGACGACTGAACAAAAAAAAGTCTTAAAAAGACGACATCCTCAGGATGCCGTCTTTTTTTTGCCTTACAACAACTTCATATCTTGCTTCGCTCATTTCTTCTTGATACGCTTGGTCTGCCCTATAGCATTTACCGGGCAAACCAAACGACAGAGATGGCAACCCACACACTTCGTACCGATAATGCGAGGCTGCCTCATTTCCTCATCAAAGGAAATAGCCTGATGTCCACCATCCATACATGAGATGTAACAACGGCCACACCCGATACACTTCTCACGGTCGATTTTGGGATAAACAATAGTGCTTCGATCCAAATCCGAAGGAAGATAGAACTTGGGCAGGAGTTCTCCTACCAGCTCATCCACTTGTCCGATGCCGCGTTCTGCCATATAAGTCTGCAAGCCCAGAATAAGATCATCGATAATACGATAACCATACTGCATTACAGCCGTACATACCTGCACATTCCTACAGCCCAGCTGAATAAACTCAAGCGCGTCTCGCCAATTCTCAATACCTCCAATGCCGCTGTACTGGATTTTTTTCATAATAGGATTCTTCACCATAGCTAAAATATGGCGCAGCGCGATAGGCTTAACAGCTTTACCGGAATAACCAGATCCTGTCTGACAGCCGTTCACCTCCGATCCCTCACCAAGAGTCACACTCTTGATGGTATTAATAGCCGAGATAGCATCCGCGCCTGCAAAATAGGCACCCATAGCAGGTTGAGAAATATGGGCAATATTGGGTGTCATCTTAGGAATAACCGGTATTTTTACACTTCGCTTAACGTATGCCGTAAAGAATGTAACCAACTCAGGATCTTGTCCCACATCACTACCCATACCACTCTCACGCATTTGAGGACAGGAGAAATTAAGTTCAACAGCATCACAACCAGCCTTCTCTGACATTTTTGCCAGTTCTATCCAATCATCCTCACTTTGCCCCATAATACTGGCAATAACAACCTTAGAAGGATAATCATGCTTAAGACGGTGAAGGATTTCAAAATCAACATCCACAGGATTCTCGCTCAGCTGTTCCATGTTACGGAAACCAATGAAAGATGTTCCGTCTTTTACTGCATCAAATCGGGGTGAAACTTCACATATATCCTGCTTACAGATAGTCTTATAGAAAACGCCAGCCCACCCCATATCAAAAGCACGCGCTACCATCTCATAGTTGGTACATATAGCTGAAGATGCAAGAAAGAAAGGATTCTCGCATTTAATATTACAGAATTCTATGGCAAGAGATGGAGTCGGTTTACCTATTGGGGACGTATTTTTCTCTATAGACTGTGCAAGTTTCCTGATACGTATAGGCATATCATAATGTATGCAAGCCTGTTCTGCACGTTCCAGATCGACATCAGAACAGTCTTTTATCCACCGCCAAGCATTTTTTTCATTTCCAAACCTTATGGCACGGATAGCTCGTGCAGGATCACCTTTACCACACGCTTTGGTGCAAGGAGCGTCATTGCACAATAGGCAGCGTGTCGCCTCTTCTTGAATGCGTATCATTTTGGTATTACTATTATTGTTCTTTATGCTATTAGACTACATTTATAATGGTCAAAGATAGTAATTATTTTATTTGAACCTACAAAAAGAAGGCAAAATAATATACAAAGAGCCTCAATAAATACAAAAAAAAGCGTGACCTATACAAAGTCACGCCTTTCTTTATCTAAAAAATGAATATTATGCTTCTTCAGCAGGAGTCTCAGCAGGAGCCTCAGCTGCGGGAGCTTCAGCAGGTGTTTCAACAACAGGAGCACCCTCAGCGATTACCTTAAAGGGAACCTGAGCAGAAACCTCCTTATGCAACTTGATAGTAGCAACATAGTCGCCGACACTCTTTACATCCTTTACCTGGATAATCTTGCGATCTACATCGAAGCCAAGCTTCTGCAACTCGTCAGCAATCTGCAAGCTGTTTACACTACCATAGATAACACCAGAGGTGCTTACCTTTGTAGAAATAACCAAAGATACAGCATTGAGCTTTTCTGCCTTAGCCTCAGCCTCAGCCTTAATCTTAGCCAACTTAACAGCCTTCTGCTTCAGTGTCTCAGCCAACTGCTTCTTTGCACTCTCGCTAGCGATTACGCCTTTTCCCTAAGGAATGAGATAGTTACGCCCGTAACCAGACTTTACGTTTACCATATCATTCTTGTACCCCAAGCCAACAACG
>JAEEGL016225781.1_pt1 | contig 17031 bp, 7 predicted proteins | sample 9134231 | NCBI WGS metagenome assembly JAEEGL01 (sample SAMN16246548, study PRJNA631951) | gut metagenome | biome: gut microbiome; feature: rumen; material: fiber-attached | host: Bos | place: Iran: Karaj | collected 2018-10
AGGTATCAATTGCCATAAAGCCCATATTATGACGAGTTGATTCATAATCCTTTCCAGGATTACCTAAACCAATAATTAATTTCATTATTATAATAATTCTCTTTTTGTCTTATCATAAGAATATGTGAATAAACCAGATAGTGGTTCATCAGATAATATTCTTAAAATACCATGACCTAATAATTGACCAACTGATAATACTTTAATCTTATCAATTTTCTTTTCTTCAGGAAGCTTAACAGTATTAGTAATGATTAATTCTTTTAAGCATGAATTTTTAATTCTTTCAACAGCAGGTCCAGAAAGTAAACCATGTGTACATGCAGCATAAACCTCAGTTGCACCAGCATCCATTAATGCTTGAGCACCAATTGTTAATGTACCTGCAGTATCACACATATCATCTACTAAAACACAAGTCTTACCTTGTACATTACCGATAATATTCATAACCTCAGCCTTATTTGGTTCAGGTCTTCTCTTATCGATAATAGCAATTGTAGTACCTAATACTTTAGCAAATTCTCTTGCTCTTGTTGTTCCACCATGGTCTGGTGATACAATAACTAAATTTTCAAGCTTCTTATCCATTATATAATTTGCAAGGATAGGTAAACCCATGAAGTTATCAACAGGAATGTCGAAGAAACCTTGAATTTGAGCTGCATGGATATCCATACAGATAACTCTATCAGCACCAGCAACAGTTAATAAGTCTGCAACTAGCTTAGCTGAAATAGGTTGACGAGAAGCTGCTTTTCTATCTTGACGGCTATATCCATAATATGGAATAACTAAATTGATAGTTTTAGCTGAAGCTCTCTTTAACGCATCACACATAATTAATAATTCCATTAAATGATCATTTACTGGAGCTGATGTAGGTTGAACTACAAAAATGTGATGGCCTCTAACAGTTTCATTAATACGAACATTAATCTCCCCATCAGCAAAGTGTAGCACTTCACAATTAGATAGTGGAATACCAACTGATTCTGCAATTTCACTTGCTAACTCAACATTTGATGAAAGGCTAAAAATTTTAACCTTCTTACCTAATAAAATAGACATGGATTTTAATTCCTCCGATTATTAATTTAAAATACCTTAAATATTATAACACACGAAATAAAAAATTAAAGAGTATAAAACTAATTTTAAAACATTTTCAAAAATAAAGTGCTGATTTTTCCTATCAGCACTTTATTATTATTCAGATACTTTATCTTCTATTCCTTTAGATAATTCAGCTTGATTATCAGCAAACTTCTTTGCTTGAATTGATTCACGCTTTGTAACTGTATTATCAATTGATTCTCTTTGAGATACAACAATTTGATTAAATGGAATTGAAATATTATTTTGATTAAATATTAAATACATTTCTCTATTTAAATCTCTTTGTACTTGATAAATATCTTCTTCCTTACAAATTGCCATAAATAATAAATTAACACTTGAATCAGCAAATTCAGTTACACCTTTATAATAAGGTCCTTCAATAATTGCAGGAATTCTTTCTTTAATCTTAGGAAGATTTTCCTTCATTATTAATTCTACTCTTTCTAAGCTTTCATCATAATCAATTGCCATATAGCATTTAGCAACAGATAATTCATGTGTTTGGTTAATGATTGAAGAAATTTTAGAATTGTTTACAATTTTAACATTTCCACCAGCATCAGCAACTTTAGTTGTTCTAATACCTATTTCTTCAACTGTACCTCTCCAACCATCAATAACAACAATATCACCAACTTGGTAATCACCTTCAAAAACAATAAATATACCAGCGATAATATCAGCAATTAAGCTTTGAGCACCTAAACCTATAATTAAAGCTAAAATACCAGCTGATGCTAAAAGTGTAGTTGTGTCAACACCCCAAGCTGATAAGATTAATAAGAAGGCAACAATAACTACAATCCATCTTAAAAAGCTTATAAATAATTTAATGATTGTAATTTGCTTATTAGTTCTTCCAAAGCCCTTATGCATTATTATTTTTATTAATTTAAATAAACAAATACAAATGATAACTATTTGACATGTTCTAATAACTGCAGGTATTTTATGGAAAATAGTATCTACTACTTGATTATCAGAAATTGATTGATTAAATACTGAATCAACTCCAAATATCTGACCATTATATGCAAATGTTACTACAACACCTACTAATAAAACTAATAATATTATTAAAGATATTATTATATTCTTTTTTGTTTTATTATTTGATTCTTGTTTTAAATTAATAGGTTTTTCTTTCTTTTCTACTTCTTTAACTTCTTTTTCTTCCATTTTCTTTTCTCCTTTAAATTTCAACCTTTTCTTCATATAAAACTAATTTATTATTATTCTCTTTATTATCACATGTTATTTTTAATGTGGCTTCCTCACCAATTAAATCATTATATTTACCATCATAATTTACAATTGCAATTTTTTGTAATTCATATAAATCTTTTGTAAATACACATGCTGATATATGACCATAGCCATCCTCCAAGGTAGCTTCAAAATTAGACCAATATTTATAATCATCTCTAAAATCCATATAAAAATAGAAATTTCCATCAACGCCACATTGACAATTATATATAAGCTTAAATGAATCTTTATTAGTTTCATATGTCTTAGTTGATAAAGTTGTAATTACTCCTTTATAAGCAGTTGTTTTAACTAAAAAATCATCATATGTAATTGTTATATTATAATCCATATTTGATTTTAAATTACTAGCTTGTCCTATATTATTTCCTTCTATTAAAGGAAAAGTATAATTCTCAAAATCATTACTAATAGTTAATAATAATGAATCTGTATTTCCAATAGCATTGATCTTATAATCAATATAATTATATGATGCAACTATTGATTCTATTTTAACCTCTACCTTTGTAGTTACTGTAGTAGTTAAAATTGTAAATCCACCTACAATCGCAACTAAGGCTGTTGTTGCAATAGTTGTTGCAGCACTTAAAGATAATGTAGCTTGCGATGCTGCAGTACTTGAGGATACTTCACTTCCGTTTATATCATTAAGCCCAAGTCCTGTATCACCTGAAGATTGTTTTAAAGCTTTACTTTCTCCAAATTCTTTTACATCTTCAGTATAATTATCATTTAATCCATTTTCTGAATTAGTAATTGGATTATCTTTGATAGCACTATCAGAATATTCAGATTTATTTGATGAATTTAATTCGCTAGGTACACTTTTATTGAATTCATCATTCCTCATCCTGTAACCCCCTATCTATTTTATAATCCTTTATAGCTAAAAGAATAGCTACAACTAATAGTATTGCTGCAATAACACCTAAAACAATACATACCATTAAAACATTTATACTAATAATTGATGATAATGGTACTAAGAATAATGAAAGAACAAATCCTAATTCACTAATCTTCTTTTTCTTTATTCTTAATACTAAATAAACAATTAATATAATTAAAGCAACAATTACAGCAAGTAATATTTTAATAACAGGTGCAAAATCAACTAATTTATCTCCTAATAAATAATAAGTTGAAAAATGTGTTGTAACAAATACTAAATAATCACCATCTACTGTAGTATTTAAAACCTCAACACTGCCATCAGATGCAATATAAATAACCTGTAAATTATTAAATGATTTTAATTTATCATCTAATAATATTCTTACAGTATATTCACCTTCAAATTCAGTTTTCTTTTGTCCATCAACCTCTAAATTAATATCAAATGCATCTTTAACATCCTTATTCTTTATTAAAAGAATACCATTATTTTCGCCATGAACCTTATTTGATTTAATTGCCCTTGATATAGCAATTGATACATTTGTTAATGCCTTTTCAACAGAAAGTGTAGTATTACTTTCCATACCACTTGATGATGAAACTAAAGCTTGAGTTTCTGAATCAACATTTGTTTCAATGTTTGTTATTTTAACATTAGATAGCTTTTCAATAGCTTCAGTAACAATTTGATTTAATTGTTCTTGAATCTCTAATTGATCATCAACACTTGTTCCTGATAAAACTCCTTCAACCTTTTGTTGCATTTCATCAAATACTTCTTTTAATAAAGCTAATTGTTCTTCATTATATTTTCCAGAATTTTTCAATTCTTCATAATATGCTTCAATGTTATTATTGGCAATAGCTTGGCTTTGAGTATGCTTAACGATAATAATAGTAACATCTTTTATTTCATGAACCTTATTTGTTAATTCTTCAAAATAACCACTTCTTGATTCGTCATCTAAGCATTGTTCATAATAAATAGAATCTAATTCATCATTTTTATCACTTACAACCTGATGAAGCTTTTCAATAGTAGTTGCTTTATTATGTCTATGAATGAAGACACTTAATTCATCTTTGGCTATACCCTTTTCTTCTTCAACAGTTAACGCATTAATAACATCATCAACCTGAGAATCGAAATTTGAATAACCAACACTTGAAGCATAAGTATCTAAATACAACTTTAACTGTGAAGCTATTTCTTCATTAGTTAATTCAGTATCATAACCCATACTCTTCAAATGTTCATTAACTGTAATATTTATTTTATTATCAACTATATATTTTTCTAAATTATTATAAAACTCTTTAGCTTCAATTAATTCAGCTTTAGATAAACCAGATAAATCTTCAAAATTAATAGAATTTAAATCAAATGATGAAGATTCTGTTGCCGAATTAATAATATCTTGAGCAGCTTCTTCTATAATACCATTAGCTCCTAATTTAAATTCACCAACATAGAAAATATAATAATCATTTAAACCTTTAATATAATATCTTATCTTTGAACCATATAATGTAAAATCACCATCAAATGATAATTTATAATCAGTACCTTCAACTAATTTAGTTTCACCATCTAAAATAGTTATTCTTGGTTTAGTTACATCATTGATGAAAAACATTATATTTTCTTCTTCAACTAAATCATATTCAATGCTTATATCTTCATTTGATATTTTCTTAGATGCCATACTAACTTCATAATAGATTTCACCACTATAATTATTAATACCTCTAAGATATATTCCACCATCTTCAGCTATTTCATAATCAGTATATTGAATTAATTGATAATGCAACAAAGTATCGTAAATATAAACATCAAATTCCAAATTTAAATTATCTGGATCTCTATAAAAAGTATTAGGAACTTCTATATAAAATCTATCAGATGAAATATCAACAGGATTAATCATGTAATGCATATAGTACCATCCAGCATAATCACCTATACCTTCATACATTAACATATATCCACTATCTTGATAATCACGTCCAATGACATTATCATCAGATTCAACTAATTTAAAATCAGTTCCATATTTTAAAACTCTATAGCTATCACCAATTTCTAATTTTAAATCAAAATCAGGAAGAATATAATCTCCAGTGTATTCATATCGAGCATAACCATCACTGTATGGAGCATCATCATTCATTATTGGTAAACAAGCTTCAATACTAGGACATATTTTATATGTGGCAACAATTTGTCCTCCATAATTATTTATAAAATTTATATGAACGTATTCTGTAAATACTCTTCCATCAGCTGAATGAGAATCGACACCATCTTCATAACCATTAGAATGTCTATTACCTTCAGAATCTAATACTTCAATTAAATCAATGTAATAATCTCCAGTTTGTGAAGAAGGCTCTTCAGCTCTAGTTAATTCAACACCTTTATAAGTAATAGTACCATTCCAACTTGATGTTGTTCCCATACCGATATAATAACCAGTAGAATCAAGACCCGTAATTTCTAATTCATCATCATTAATATCAGTAATCAATTCATTACATGAATACCAATAAATATTTGAATCCATATACATATAATATGCTTCTTCACCAGCATTACTACTATGACATTCTGGATATACTTTTTCATCAAAAACAAATTGAGTTTCATGCACACCTATGCCATTTGCTTCTAAATCTCCAACAGTTATATAGCTACCATAATCAGCTAATAAATCAGCAAAAACAGGCCTTATTGATGCATCACCATTTTCATCTGTTTTTGCATATAAATTATTAACATCTATATGATAATCATCATAAAGCTTAATAACTACTTTAGCAATATAATAGTTATATGGATCTGTTGCGCCAGTATAATTCCCTTTGTATGCTATTGTAACTGTTGCATCACCATAATCTTCGTTTTCAGAATAACTTAATTCATAATCAGTTCCTTCTACTAATGTAACATTACCATATTTAATTGTTACAGTAGGAGTTGGATTATCTATAGTTGGATCATCTGATAATACATAACGCGAAATATCTAAAGTTAGATTATTACTTTCAACTGGAAGTATTTTATACATTACATCTTGAGTTCCAGAATAATCACCAATACCAACAATACGTAAAAGACGTGTTTCATCACTAGCATTTACATAATATTCATTGTTTGTATCTATTTCAAAATCAACACCCTTTGTTAATATAACATTTTCACCATGAATAGTTTTTTGTAAGTAAAAATCAGGTACTATTTCTTCACCAGTATAATAATATTCAAATCCACCAGAAAAATAAGTTAGGTCATCATTTTGTGGTTCAAAATTTTCAATTGATGGTTTTAATTTATACTTTACAGTAATATTACCAGCATATTCGCCTCTAAATTCAAATAAAAGTCTAACATAATATAATGTTCCATCAGCAGCATATTCATCTAATCCTGCATCACTTTCATTTGTATATTGATTACCATTATCATCAATTACACTTACATTATAGTTATAATTAATACCTCTAGCTAAAGAAATATCATTATATGTAACGTTACCATTCCACTCAACAGTAGTTGATAAACCAACTTCATAAGATATATCATCTATATCACTAAATACTAAAGTACCACTTGTAAACTCATCTTGAGTCAAAATATGATTCCGGACATACCAAGGAAAATCTTTAGTACCATTTTCTAAGAATACTTCGTTTTTTCTACCATAATGAGTATATGTTAACACAACAGCTTTACCATTTTTGGCATTAACTGTAAAATTCTTTGTTCCAATAGAAGTTGCAGTAGTATTAGTTATTTCAATAGTTTCATAATAATCAGCTAATAAATCTAAAAAAATGCTGTCAATTGAAGCTTCATCGTTTTCTAATTCAACGGCAATAAAAGACAAATCAATACCATATTCATCCAAATCAATTATTTCATCAACAATAGTAAATTGGAATATACTATCTGTGATCATATAATTTGGATTTGTGATATTAATTTGAACTTCTGCTACTTCACCAACAGCATCATCATTTGTATATGTTCTTTCATAATCTTCTCCTAAAACTAATTCATAGCCATCAGTGCCTTTGACAACCAAATAAGAATCAAAGTCATCATTCGCTTCAACATATTCAGGAAAAGAAACAGATACTTCTATTTCATCATCAGCATGTAAATTTAGAGAGAAAACAAAAAACATAATTAATAAACCAATTATTATTGTAAAAATATTAAATTTCTTAATGTTGTTTTTCATATTTTCATCCCCAAACAAAACACCTTTTTCATTATATCAAACAAATGATATTTTTGTCAAAAATCTATCATTTTAGTATACCACTATATTATGAAAAAGACCCAAATTAAAATTTGAGTCAATTACTTAAGTTATTAAATTATTAATTATACTTTATTAACTTTTCAATTATTTCTTATTCATATAATTTAAATTATAATTTTACAATTATATCGCAAGGATAATTAATTTTTTCATAATATGCTGCTAAAGTTAAGTTATAAATTTGAATTTGTATATCTTCTTTATTTTGAATATAATCAGATAAATCAATCTTAACTGTAGTTTCACATTGCATATTTTTTTCATTATCAAAATTATATTTGTACTCTTTATCACCAATTTTTACAATATAATCAAAAGATAAAATTCTATTTGGCAAAAAAACTTCCAATTCTAATTTTTCATCAATATTTAGCTTAGTTTCTATCTTTGTTTCATCAAAAGTTGTATATACTTTTAATTTGTAATTATCATCATCAAACTTCATTCTAATATTAAAATTATAATTTATAACAGCATCATCTTTTATATATAAAGAACGAGTATTGGCATCATATATATAATTATCATTTTCATCAATATCAGAAAAACTTGAATTATCTTTATAAATTTCTCCATTAACAAATAAATCAATATGATAATTATATCCTCTTTTTAATGTTACAGTATTCTCATATGTTCTTATCAAAAATCCATCATCGCCTGTTATTTGCCACTCATATTCAACTTCTTCTTTTTGAAATTCTAACTTTACAGTATTCTTTTTATTATTTTTAAAGCCTATATAATATGATTTATCTTTTTCCATTGATATTTCATTTTTTGAATTATATGCATTAACATTATAATTCAAGTCATATAATCTATATGAATTTATTTCACCATCAAGAATATTTATTTTGTATTGTCCAGCAACCTTATTATCAATTCTATAAAATGTATAATTTTGATCAACTGTAATTTCATTAATTGAATCCATTTCAATTGGTTTTATATCTTCAACTGATACTGATATATTATCTATATCCTCATCAGTTTTATTCTTTAAATATAGCAAAAATACCTTTTCCTCATCAAATAAGCATGAAGCTGAAGATGTAGATTCATTAATACTGCAACGAATAATAAGATAATTGTACATTCTCGTATCATAATAATCGGTAGTATCAGGAGCAAACCTATCTAATGATATGTTATCATTATTAACTCTTATATTCCTTAATCCATCTATTTTTGATAATTTAAGAACATATGTATCATTTCCTCTTATTGATATATTATCCATATTTACTTTATTTGAATAAGTTATATTAATATTACCTTCAGAATATTTATCTTGATTTTCTATATTTATTGGATATTTTTCATTAGAATTTAATAATATTGTTATTTTTAAATTAGAACCACTATATTTTTCTTCACCTATTGTTACATTAACAGGGTTTGATAAATTTATATTAATATCATAATAACCTGAATACTTAGGAGTAAAACTTAATAATACTTCTTTTTGTGGTAATAAATTAATTTCTTTTTCTTTATTAAAAATCAAATCAATTTTTTGCTTATATTCAATATTTTTGTCAACATCCTTGTTTTCATATCTAGAAAAATCAATTTCTGCAGTATATAATGTATCTTCTTTTACAAATTCAATATTAAAATGAAAATTATAATCTACTGTTTCAAGCTTATAATATAAAGTGACTTTTGAATCATCTTTTATATAATCTTTATATTCTAAAATGTTATCTTTTGTTAAAATGGTTTTAATTAATTCTTCATCTTTAACATCAGAATATTTCATTTCAATAGTATAATCATATGCTAATGAACCACTATTAGTATTTTCTTTCTTATTTATTTTGCCATTTTTCCAATCGAAACCATTTATCCTTAGTTTTTCAAATTCAGTGAATCCTATTATATCATCTAATGCTGTTCCATCTTCTATTAGATTAAATTCATATTCAACTTCTTCTGAATAAGGTTTATCTAATTTTTGTACTTTATAAATATCATTATTATGTACTGAATAATAATTACTACTATGTTTATGCTCATCTTGAACATAATAATTTCTTTCTTGATAAAGATATGATAAATCTTTATTCATTACACAGTCAATTTTTTCATATGAATCTTTATCAGGAAAACTATATTTATAAGGAGCATCATTTATATAAGTCCATTCATATATTTCAAAAGTATAATATGTACTATAAAGTTCTGATTCATCTATTTTAGCATTAACGTCTTTTAATTCATCCATTAATGATGCATATAATTCATTTTTTTTCTTATTATCACTACATGATGATAAAAATAATAATGAAAATGTAATTATTATTAATATATATTTAAAATAATTATTTTTTATCATTTATTTCTTCTCCTTCTTAAAAGGTTATATCAACGATAGTCTTGTCCGCATATACTTCCACAATAATATGCTTGATTATGTTCATATGTCTTTTTATTCCAAAGCCATCCTTCACTCCAAGTAACAGTTTTTAAGCCTGTTTTATTAACTTCACTAAAACTTCTACAATCTTCAAAAGAACCATCCTTATAGTTAGTTCCAATAATTGTACCCATTCTTGGCTGTAGGATTTTACTTTCGCATGGAGTGTTACGATAAAACTTAACTGTTGCGAAATTTCTACAATGAACTATTCGGCCCTGATTTGTTCCTGCTACTCCGCCAATAGAATATTGTTTTTCTTGATTATCATCATCATAATGACAAATTATTTCACCATAAGTTGTACAATTTGATATTACACCATAAGCATTATTATGTCCAACGATTAATCCACTATTTCCAATACTATCAATTGTTGATGAATTATTTAAGCAATTTATAATTGTACCACCATTTGTTCCGGCTATTCCACCAGCATTAGCTTCAATACAAATAAAATTTATACTATTAGATCTACATTTACAATTTTCAATTCTTCCATAATTGATACCACAAAAAAATCCTATATTAACAATTCTATTTGCATTCACAGCTGATGTTTTTATTTTAAAATTAACAATAGTTAAGTTTTTTATTGTTCCATAATTAACTCTAAATAATCCAAAATTTGTTTCCAAAGATGAAGCATCAGATTGATTTAAAATTATAGTATACTCACAAGCAATAATTTCGTGTTCATTTCCATCTAAATATCCTCTAAATTCTGATATTCCAATACAATCAATATATTCGTTAATAATAATATCATTATCCAATTTATAATAACATGAATTACTTGCTGTAAATTTTATATTTTTGAAATGTCTTTTTGAACTAATTATATATGGATCATTACTTGTGCCAGTACCGCTATAAAATAAATTATTCATATTTGTAGAATGATAAAATTTAAAATTAAATTCGCTATGTGAGTTAGTAGTTAAATGTAGATTATAAATTGTAATTATTAGTTCACCTAAACCATACCTATTCGATATATCAGTAACATCTATTTCTATTTCCTTTAAATCATTAGTTGGTAAAATATACTTTGATTCATCATTACCAAATCTTACTGAATAATCAATAGCTTTAACATTCGAAGGCAATTTTACTTTTAATCCTAATCTATCATCGTTGTATGAATTAATTTTTATATTTTCATCGTTAAATGATGAAAATATATTCAATCCATAATCTTTATCTAGCCCATTTATTTTCGCTTTAATAAATATTTTATACTTTAAATCACATTCTTCTTTAATTAATAGAGTTTTCTTAGAATCGTCTATTATATAATGATTATCAGTTTCTTCACTTTCATCAGATACAATTGTAAAATTATGTCTTTCACCATTAATTAAAAAATTAATTATATAATTGTGTCCTCTTTTAAGACTTATATCACTTTCATGTGTTTTTAAATAGAAGCCATTATCTCCTTTTATTTCCCATTCATATGATTCATCTAAACCCTTTATTATAATATCAGTTTTTGAATAGTTATAATTAGTAAAACCTAAGTAATACGTTTTACCTTCATCAACTGATATTATATATTCCCCTTTTTTAGAAAATAATAGTTTAGTTGAGAATTCAAATTTTGAATTAAAAAATCTACATTTATTAAGCATATCGTTAGATAATATAATTAAATATTGTCCACTACTAAGGCTATCAATTTTGAAATATGTATAATTTTTATATAGATTTTTATTTGAATTTATTCCTTCATCTAATGATTCTATTTCTTTTGTTTCAAACATTACTTTTTGTAATTCTGATGAAATATTTTTTAACAATATCAAATATTTATCATGTTCATTAAAATGATAAGTGATAATATAATCAGGTTCTAAACTACTTATTTCAATCAATTCATTCTTGCTATTTAAATAATATATTGAATCAATTAAAACATTAGGATTATTTGAAGTTATTTTTAACATATCATTTATAGAATTAAATGGAATTAATAATTCGCAATTTGGATTTAATGTATAATTAATATTTTCATTATCTAAATTTACATTTATCTTTCCAACTAACCTTGAATAATTTTTATAAATTTTTATATTTATAGTTTTATTCTTCTCAATATATTTTTTTATTTTAATATTTGAACCAGTATATTCTTCATTATCTATTAATACTAATACATTTTCATCTAAATTAATATTAATATTATAATATCCTGAATATAAAGGAGTAAATATAAATGAATTTTCTCCATTAGGTAAAAGAAATATATTATTATCTTGATATATTTTTATCTCTTTTTCTTCTTGTTCTCCTATATGATTTGTTAAACTTCCTTGTGCTATAGCTACTTCTTCTTTTGTTTTAGAATTAACTATTTTAGTAAATAAATTATTTGTAAATCTTGTATATTCTTTTTTCTTATTATTTATGGCTGAATGATTTACATTAAATTTAGCTGTAAAATATTCATTAACACCATAATAGATATCGCTATCTTTCTCATTTGGTTTTAATATAACACTTTTTATCAATCTTTCTTTATGTAATTCTTCTTTACATTTTTTAATTTGATCATCCCTATTTTGAGGAAAATCTACTGTTGTTATTGTTTTTTCTGTTGTCTCTAATTTTATTCCTAATATTTGGTTTTTGCTTGTTAACAAATAAAAATCATCTGATATAAGTGTAACAGCACTATATATATTACTAATACTACTAAAAACTTTATTATCAAAAAGTCCAATAAAAAATGACAAGTGATCGCATAATGCTTTAAGATATGTTTCTTCTTCTGGTTTAACATGTTCTATTGTATGTCCATAAAATCCATAATCAAATCCAGTAAAAAAATATCCATAATCTTCATATGCATTATAACCATCATCAAAAGCATTTAAATTTTGCTCATTTGCTAAATTTGCTTCAAACGCTATGTCTTTTAATGCATATTTATCACACATTCCATATTTTACTTCATATGTAAAAATATCAATTGAATTTGGTTTTACAATTACCCATGCTTCTTCTAGCTCTTCATCGATTATTCCAAATCCAAATTCAACATTATTAATCTTAAATGAACCTCTTCCAATCATTGTTATATATTCATATTGAAATATAGGTTTTACTGTCACTGTAATTGGACTTGTATCCGATGATATTTCCGTGTTAACATCAAAAACCAATACTGTTGAATTATATAAATCACCATAATCATCATTGTTCATTTTTACTTTTTCTGTTGTTATAAAAAAGCCATATTCTTGTCCTATATATGAATGATTTCCTTCTAAACTAAAATATTCTTTGGGTATTATTTTAACAATAGGATCATCTTCACCTTTTTTTTCCCATTCAGGTGTATGAGATGCTCCTTTTAAAATAAAACCTCCCCGTTTATTATATAATTCATTTGAGTATTGATTTATATTATAAGTCTTTGAATTATATTCAAATTCATCACTATCTGTATAAGAATTAATATTTATATTATTAACAACATCAGCTTTTGATGTTATTAACAAATTAGTTAAAATAAAGAAGACAATAAAAAAAGATAAAAATATCTTTGTTATTTTGTTATTTAATTTTTTCATATTTACTACCTCATGTTCTTTTTTCAAAAAATGCATAAAGATTATAGCACATAAGAAGAATAAATCAACATATATTGACAAAAAAGACCCAAAACTTTTGGGTCTTTTAGCATTCTATTCATTTGGGAATAATTTTCCTTCTTTAATTAATTTAATTACAACATCTGCAATATTAGGATCAAATTGAGTATTTTTACATTTTTCAAATTCATCTATTATCTTTTCTTTTGGATAAGGATCTTTATATACTCTTCTTGTTGCCATCGCATCATAACAGTCCGCACAACAAATAATTCTTGCGATATAAGGTATTTCTTCTCCTTTTAATCCTTCAGGATATCCTCCACCACCATAACGCTCATGGTGATATTTTGCTCCTTCAACGATATTTGGAATTGTTGAAATATCAGCTAATATTTTAGCTCCTTTTATCGTATGGCTTCTCATTAATTCAAATTCTTCATCTGTTAATTTTCCAGGTTTATTTAATATTGCATCTGGAATACCAATTTTACCTATATCATGAAGTAAGGCAATATAATATAAATTATCTAAATCCTCACCTTCAATACCTAATTCTTTTCCAATTATTCTTGAAAAATGTCCTACTCTTATTGAGTGACCATTTGTATATGAATCCTTAACGTCAATTGTTCTTGCTATTGCTTCAATAGATTCAATTGTAATTCCTTTTAATTCATTTTCTCTTTTTTTGGCTGATTTATTCTTAATATTAATAATAAAGAAGTTAACTAATAATATAACTATAATAACTAATATTGTAATAATAACCCAGAACCAAGCTTCTTCATAAATTTTTTTATCTTTAGTTATATTTAATGAAATAGTATTGAAGCTTCTTGTTCCATCTAAATCTTCAGTATAAATAGATATATTATAATTTCCACCTTTAATATTTGTATAATCAATTTTATAATTATCACTTGATGACATTTGTCTATAATCTGAATCAACACCATCAAGCTTATAATAAATATTATAATGCTTATCATTAACAAAGCTTAATACAGAAAATTGAATTGATAATCTATTAACATCACTAGATAATCTAATATTTTTACCTTCTATTAAATAATCATCTGCATATATTCCTTCAATAGATATTTTTCTTGATACCTTTTTATGACTCGCGTTATCTAAATTATATAAATATACACCTTCTGTTGATGCAAAATAATAATTTTTAGTTGAAGGATTATAATATCCTGTTGCGTTTGCAGTTAAGCTACCATATAAGCCATTAGCTGAATCTAAAATTTTAAATACTGGCTTATCATTAAAAATATCATCTGTTATATAAATGTTAGTATCTGTACCTATTATATATTTATTATTTAAATATAATATTTCTACAATAGATCCAACAAATTCATAATTAATTTGTTTTATTTCATTATCCTTATATATATAAAGTTTATTATTGTTATTAAATAAAAGACAATCATTTAAATATAAGCATTTTAATGCTGAATTCAATTCAGAAGAAATATCTGTAATATAATTTGCAGAATCAATATAATTTAATCCTAAATCTTCTAATACTAAATATAATCTATCACTGTTATCATTATGATACATATATAAAGGACGGTTATATAATTTTCTATTAACAAAGGATTCACCATCATATCTAGATATACCATCATTAGTACCAATATATAAATAGCCATCAGCTTTAGTAAAGCATCTTATTTGACCTGCACTTTTAACACTACCACCATCAGATACAAGCATATCAGCACTGATTGATTCTATAGAATCTGTTTTATAATCATATACTATTAAATCAAATATATCAGTATCATATGTAGCTATATAAAGCTTATCCTTATATACTTCTAAATCTCTAATTCTAACATTATATAAATAAAAATCTAATATATGTTCAGGTAAATCAGTATTATTTTTTTCATCAAATACACGTATTCCTTTAGTACCTGCAACATATATTAATCCATTATATTCTTCAATTGCGTTTATTTCATCATGTAAATTTAAATCAAATGATGTAAAATAATCACTTAATTCATTTTGAGTTATTTTTGATACGCCATCACTATTAGATGCAATCCAAATATTATTCTCATAATCTACCATTATTCTTTGGATATTTTTGCTTACATTTAAATTACTAATAGACTGACAATTATCATTTTTATCTACAATATAAAAGCCATGGTCTGTTGCGATAAACAAATCTTCTCCATGAAGAATAATATCATTTATAGCACCCATACCTGTTGATACTTCTGTTAAATTAGATTCTGTAAAATTTGATAATTTTAATAATTTACCATCAGTAGTACCAAAATATAATACATTGTTTTTAAAACAAACAGCCTTTATAGAATAATTCTTATCAACAGATAAATCTCCACCTGAAGATAATGTTCCCCAAGCTGTTGAATCAGCTACGTAAAAACAATTATTATCATCATATGGATAAACATTTATAGCATTTCTTGTTGTTAAGCTATGAAGCTTATCTTCACCTAATTTAAATCTATATAATCCTTTATTAGTCGCAATAAAGGCAGTATTATTAAATGTTTTAATATCCTTTATCGATATAGTTTCATGGTCTGTTTTAAATTCAGAAATAATATCTTCATCATTTTTTAAAAATAAACCATTTTGAGTACCAATAAATAAATTATTACCAATAGCTGCTAAGGCAGTAACACCAGTAAGATTAAATTCATTATATTCAGATATCAATATAAAATTTTTTGAATCATATTTGGTTAAGCCTGCATATTGTCCAATCCAAATATGACCATCTTCTGTTTGGCATATTGCGTTAGCTTTAGCAGTCAAAAGTCCATTTTTATTATTATAAACAGTTTCAGTTTTGTCAGCTAAAAAACCTGAAGCATCTACATTTAAGAAGCCACATGCTAAAATTATAAAAATGCTAATGATAAAGGATAATAATTTTTTCATATAAATTACCTACTCTTTTTAACTTTTATACCACTAGATACTATTGCCTCATTACTACATACTAAAACACATAAATGACATCCTACACATTTTTTAGGATCTAAAGTTGGTCTTCTATCAATAAATTTAATTGCTTGATGACCACCATCCATACAAGAAATATAACATCTACCACAACCAATACAATTTTCTTTAATAAATTTAGGGTAAATAACTATATCTCTTTCCATATCTTCAACATCTACAACCTTTTTTAACAATAATCCTTTTAAATCCTTTACTGAATTTATGCCTGAGCTTGCTAAAAAGTATTCTAAGCCAGATGTTAAATCATCAATAATTCTATAACCATATTCCATAACAGCTGTAGTTATTTGAATTGAAGATGCACCTAATGCTAAAAATGATAAAGCATCCTCATATGTATAAATACCACCCATAGCTG
>JAEEGL010138032.1_pt1 | contig 17030 bp, 11 predicted proteins | sample 9134231 | NCBI WGS metagenome assembly JAEEGL01 (sample SAMN16246548, study PRJNA631951) | gut metagenome | biome: gut microbiome; feature: rumen; material: fiber-attached | host: Bos | place: Iran: Karaj | collected 2018-10
AAAGCCACGGCAGGCGTGGGAACCACGCCAAGCTGGAGCACGTCGCAGCCCACGGAGCAGAACCCTGCCGCAATCGCGCAGGAAAGCATATCCGCGGAAATTCTCGTATCGGTGCCAACAAGCACTTTCAGTTTTCTGTTACCAACAGCTTCGCCCAACACCATAGCGGTTGCGCGGCCGATTTTGATAGCCAGTTCACAGCTGATCTCCGTATTCGCAATACCTCTGGCGCCGTCGGTGCCAAACAGTCTTCCCATAAAAAATCCTTTCTCCGATCACCGTTTCGGCGTCGGCAAGCCTAAATGAATAAATGCGGCGTCCGTAACGGTCCTGCCGCGCGGCGTTCTCGCCAGATAGCCGATCTGCATAAGATACGGCTCGTAAACGTCCTCGATCGTGATCGATTCCTCTCCGATGGCTGCAGCGATCGTTTCAAGCCCGACCGGACCGCCGTTATAATTGCGGATCATAGTAAGCAGCAGTTTTCTGTCGATCGCATCCAATCCGAGCTCATCGATGTCCATTCTTGCAAGCGCCTGCTGCGCATCCTTCAGCGTGATGGTGCCGCTGCCCATCACCTGCGCGAAATCCCGCGCGCGCTTCAGTAAACGGTTTGCGATACGGGGGGTTCCGCGGGAACGGGAAGCGATTTCAATGGCGCCTTCCTGATCGATCTCAATGCCCAGGATCCGCGCGCTGCGGGTTACAATCTGGCTGAGCTCTTCCGGGGAATACAGCTCCAGATGCAGTACGATACCGAAGCGATCCCTGAGCGGCGCGCTGAGAGATCCGGCGCGCGTTGTAGCGGCAACCAAGGTAAACGGCTGCAGATCCAAACGGATCGAACGCGCCGACGGGCCTTTGCCGATAATGATATCGATCGCGTGGTCTTCCATTGCAGGATATAACACTTCTTCCACACTGCGGGATAAACGGTGGATCTCATCGATAAACAGAATATCCCCCGCGTTCAGATTTGTGAGCAGCGCCGCAAGATCCCCGGGCTTTTCAATTGCAGGGCCTGAGGTAACGCGGATCTGGGTCCCCATCGTATTGGCGATGATACCGGCCAGCGTTGTTTTGCCGAGGCCGGGCGGGCCGTAGAGAAGAACGTGATCCAGCGCTTCTCTTCTGCCGAGCGCCGCCTGCATATATATATTCAGATTTTCTTTGACTTTTGTTTGTCCGATATAATCTTCCAGCGTTTTCGGGCGCAGGGAGATCTCAACGTCGCTGTCGGATTCATTGAATTCCGGAGACGCCAAGCGGAAGTTGTCTTCTTCGTATGAACTGATCGCCATATCTGTTCCTCTTTATCCGTTTTGATCAATAAAGCTTTTTCAACCCGATTTTGATCAGGTCTTCCACGCGCATATTCGGATCTGCGCCCGTAAGGGCTTTTGCCGCATCCGCGGCTGAAAATCCGAGCGCGGTAAGCGCGCTGACTGCTTCGGAAATATTGCCGCCCATATTGATCTGCTGCATCGCGCCAACGTCCGTAACCGAAATATACGACGGCGCAAGATCTGCCATTTTACTCTTCAGTTCAAGAATTACACGCTGGGCGATTTTCGGTCCTATGCCCTGCGCTTTCGTAATTGCTTTTACGTCGCCCGCCGAAATACTTAAAGCGAGCGATTCCGGTGTATTCTGCGATAAAATCGCAATGGCGCCTTTCGGGCCGACGCCGGATACGCCGATAAGCAGCCGGAAGAAATCCAACTCCTGCTGGTCGTAAAAGCCGAACAGCTCAAGCGCGTCTTCTTTTACGGAAAGGTGTGTATACAGGGTTGCGTTCTCCCCGATCCTACCGAGACGCTTCAGCGTATTGAGCGATACCGTACACTTGAAGGCAACGCCTGCGCATTCGATCGCAACGCAGCTCGTATCGGAATATACGATTTTTCCTGAAATAGAATAAAACATAGTATTACCCGGCAATACCCGGCCTTTCTTTTAATTACCGATTTTCTGAAACGCGGAACCGCTCGCATGCGCGTGGCAAAGGGCAAGCGCCAGCGCGTCCGCCGTATCGTCAGGCTTGGGAACGGCGGACAGCCCCAGGAGCTGTTTCGTCATTTCCTGCACCTGTTTTTTCTCGGCGCGCCCGTATCCTACAACGCTCTGCTTCACCTGCAAGGGCGTATACTCGCGGATCTCCACCTCGTTCATTTTTGCGGCAAGCAGGATCACACCGCGTGCCTGCGCCACGTCAACGGCAGTTTTCTTATTGGTATTGAAAAACAGTTTTTCAATAGACATCACTTCCGGTTTATATTTCCCGCACAATAAACTGAGGTCTTCATAAATCTCCTTCAGCCGCTGCGGAAAATCCATGCCCGCAGGCGTGGTGATCGCGCCGAAATCCAGGATCTGATATTTGTTTTTTTCATACCGGATAAAACCGTAACCTACGATCGCATACCCGGGATCGATCCCTAAAATAACCATCCGTATTACTCCAAATAATTATTCGTTTAAGTATATCATATTTTTATTATAAATGCAATATCTCAGCTAAAAAATACAGGACCTCCCTATTTCGGAAAGTCCTGCTTACGTATTCCTGATCAGATCTTCATGGCAACTTCGTATGCGCGCCAAATCACGCTGCGCAGATTGCCTACGTTCAGGCAATCCCCTACCAGCCATACGTTTTTCGCCGACGGCGCAAGCGGCGCGGGAATATATCCGGCGCAGCTGATCACGCTGTCGCAGGAGATTTCGGCTTCGCCGTTTTCTTTGGACGAAACAACGATGGAGCCGTCTTTTACTTCCTTCAGCGTTGTTTCAAGATATACAGGCACCCGATGCAGCGCAAACCACTCTCTCAGATAAGAGCTGTTTGCAAGGCACACGCCCTTCTGTGACACCAGATCGTCCTTCATTTCAACGATGAGAGGCTTTTTGCCCATGAGAGCAAGCTCGTATGCAATCTCGCTTCCGGTAAGGCCGCCGCCGATCACGGCAACCGTCTCCCCTACCGGCTTTTCACCGTTGAGGAACTCACACGCCTCAATCATCTTTTCGTGTCCGGGCACGTTTTTCAGCACTCTTGCAACGGCGCCAGTGGCAATAATAACGTCCGCAGTGCCGAATTGCAAAAGATCCTTCACTTCCGTGTTCAAATGGATCTCAATGCCCAGACGATCCATCTCTCGGCGATACCACGCAAGCAGATCTCGGAGCTTTCCCTTATAGCTTTCTGCGCTTGCCGGGATAAACGTGCCACCGAGAATGCTGCTCTTTTCATAGATCACGGGGCTATGTCCGCGCAGCTTCAGAACTCTGGCGGCTTCCATTCCGCCGATACCGCCGCCAACGATATAAACCTTCTTCGGCTGCAGAGCGGGGGCGATATAGTGCTTCTCCTTCTGCATCGTTTCGGCATTTACGGCGCAGCGCGCAAGATGCAGGCTGTCCGAAAGCTCCTGATCGTTCGGTACGCCTTTATAGTGGCACATATTGAAGCAGCCGTTATGACAGAGAATGCAGGGGCGAATATCGTCCGGCCGATCCTCCATCAATTTTGTGATCCATTCGGGATCTGCAAGGAACTGACGCGCAAAACCAGCGCCGTCGATTCTTCCCTGCGCAATGGATTGAGCGGCGACCTTCGGATCCAATCTGCCGGCGCATACCACGGGGATATCCACAAATTGACGGATATGCTCCACGTCGGCAAGGTTGCAGTTTTCGGGCATATAGATCGGAGGATGCGCCCAGTACCAGGCGTCGTACGTACCGTTATCGCAGTTGAGCATATCGTAGCCGGCGTCCTGCAGGTATTTTACGGCGCGCTCGCTTTCGGCCATATCCCGGCCTACCTCCGTATATTCCTCTCCGGGCAATGCGCCTTCGCGGAAACCCTTTGTTTTGGATACCACGCTGTAACGCAGCGATACTGGAAAATCCTTGCCGCAAACAGCTTTGATCGCTTTTACGATCTCCACGGCAAAACGATAGCGATTCTCAAAGGATCCGCCGTATTCATCGGTGCGGTGGTTTACGTACTTAAACGTAAACTGATCCAGCAGATAGCCTTCATGCACTGCATGGATCTCTACGCCGTCCACCCCGGCGTCTTTCAGCTTTTTGGCGGACTGCGCGAACGCATTTACAAATTCATGGATTTCCTTGACCGTGAGTTCTCTGGACGGCACCTTATCGGACCAGCGGTTCGGCGAAGGAGAAGCGGAAGCCGTGATCTTATCCAGATCCATTACGGGCTTGGCAAGCGCACGAAGCACGGGATTTACGTACAGCTTTTCCATCATTTCGCTGATCGTAAAGGATCGGCCGAAACCTGCGGTGAGCTGCACAAACAGCTTTGCTCCCGTTTTATGAAATTCAGGCATCCATTTCTTCAGATCTGCATACATTTTATCGTTTTTATGCAGCCACTGCCCGAACATGGGATTATACACCGGCTGACAGCCCGGCAGCACGAGACCGACGTTGTTCTTTGCGATTTCAAGAATAAAATCAGCGCCGGCTTTATCAAAATGATTCTTTTCCATCCAACCGAACAGGTCTGTTCCGCCCATAGAGGTCAGAACGATCCTGTTTTTGATTTCGCAGTTGCCGATCTTCCACGGTGTAAACAGAGGATTCAAAGCAGCATCCATAAACAAAACTCCTTTAATTCATAAAAAATTAACATTTAGTTGAATAATTAATGCATTTTACCTGTTAAATTATAGCATAACAAATCAGAACTATCAAGTTTTTTCAAGGGAGTTTACAATGATCGACAAAGAAAATTTAGATAAGGGAATGCAAAAACTGATCGCTATCGGACCGAAGCTGACAGGCAGCAAAGGCCAAACGGACTTTTGTGCATATATAAAAGAAGAAATCCGCGCCATGGGGCTCGATTTATGGGCCGATCCTTTTTATTTTGAGAGCTGGAGCGATAACGCCCACGCACTCTCTATTGAAAATGAAGACGGAAATACGGAAGAAATATCCGTATCGTCCGTACACCCCTATTCCGGCGAAACGCCGGAAGAAGGCTTTACCGCGCCGCTGATCTATCTGAATAAAATCGATAAAATGATCCGGGCGGAGGGTAAAATCGCCGTAATAAAAATAGAGGATCTCGGCAACATTCACAGCGAAGTTGCTTTTGATAAGCGAAGCGCTTATCCGGAAGACACCGTTATGCCGGCTTTTTATAACGGTCCCGTTGCAACGGCGATGGTGAAATGCCTGGCGGAAGGCGCGCTCAAGCTGATGAAACCCGCCGGCGCTGTTTTTGTTTGGGACGGCATCCCCGACGCCGCTGTTGAAGGCCAGTATATGCCTTTTATACAGGACTATCTTGATTTACCCGTTCTTTGGGTAAATGAAACGGAAGGCAAAAAACTGATTGCCGCGGCCAAAGAAGGTAAAACCGCGCATATGCTTCTTACGGCGGAGAAAAAACCGTATACCTATACCGAAACGTTCTATACGATACTGCCGGGAAGCACGCCCGGGGAATGCGTGATTATCAATACCCACACGGACGGCCCGAACGCCATTGAAGAAAACGGCCCGATCGCGCTGCTCGAGCTGATCAGGAATATCAAAGATCTTTCTTTAAACAGAACGCATATTTTTCTGTTTACAACCGGGCATTTCCGTCTGCCGAAATTCAAGGATATCCGCACAGGTTCGTTTCAATCGGCTTCACGATGGCTTGCACAGCACAGAAACCTTTGGGACGGGAAATCCGATCATCTGAAATGCGTCGCAAATCTGGCAATTGAACATCTCGGATGTATGGAATGGACGGTAATGGACGGAGAATACGTTTCCTCCGGGCTGCCGGATGTGGAAATGGTTTATACCGGTAACCGGTTTATGGACGACCTGTATATCAATACGGTGAAAGAACACCGTACGATCGTTCGCAGCCTGACCCTGAAAGGCCATAACCTTCTGCATTTCGGCGAGGGACAAAACTTTTTCACCATGGGCATTCCCGGCATTTGCCTTGTACCCGGGCCGTATTATCTCTGCGTTCAAAGCGAAACCATGGAAACCGAAAAATTCAATCTGGATCTGATGACGGAACAAACGGATACTTTTTTAAGACTGCTCTTTGCGTTTGAGCAAACCGAAACGTCCGCGTTCGGCAAAAGTGACGACTACTCCTTCGTATTTGCGAAATCCGTTTCCGGCGGTGAAGGATTCCGCCCCGGCCATCTTACGAGAAAACTGCTGAAAAAAGTAAAAAATGATTAAAAAAACCGCCTTCAAGGCGGTTTTTTTCGTTCTTTATTCAAATGATGTAACGCCGGTCATAAATGAGAACATGCCGCTGATACGCTGAATGAGCGCAACAAAATAAGAAATTACAACGGCTGCAGTCTGCATAGCAGGGGTTGCTCTGGAAATAATGTTATCCATTTTTTACACCTGAACGGCCTATTACCGTTCTTCTCCTTTCTTCCTGTCAGGATCAATTTCAATTTAATTATACACTATATTCAGTTATAAATCAATAGTTTTATCGCAACCTGAAATAATGTTGAAAGAAGAGCGGTTACTGTCTTACTGCCCTTCTCCGTTTTCCCCGTTTTCTTCAGAGCCGGGGGTTTCTTCAGGCGTTTCGGCGTTTTCGGAAGGTTCGTTATTATCCGAAGGCTCAGAGTTTTCCGAGGGCTCGGAATTCTCCGAAGGTTCCGTACTGTCTGAAGGTTCCGTGTTCTCCGAAGGTTCGGTATTTTCCGAAGGTTCCGTATTATCCGAGGGTTCCTGCGTCTCAGTGTTCTCCGTAGAATCGGGTTCCGTAGGCGCCTCCGTTTCAGGCGCGCGGGTCGTTTGCGGCGCTCGGGTGGTATTCTCTCTGCGTTCCTCAGTCGTCTCAGGGGCAGTCGTTTCTTCCGTTGTGGATTCCGCGGTAGCGGGGTCTTCGGCGGTTTTGGGTTCCGTAGTTGTTTCTTTCTCGGTTTCGGTTTCTGTTTCAGTTTCCGTTTCCGATGCCGTAGTTGTTTCTTTGTTGCCGAAATACTTCTGAGATGCGCCGCTCACGAAGAAATACAGAACCGCCAGAACGGCAAGCGCAATTATGATCGAAAGAATAACGATGCCAGCGCGTTTTCCTTTATTTGCGGTTACGGCAGGCTTTTCTGCTTCTGCAGCTTCTTCACCTGCGGCTATGGCCTCTTTTTCTGCTGCAGCTGCGGAAAGAGCCGCGGTAATATCTTCGGCCGTTTCTTCTGTCTCCTGCGGTGCAACCGAAACGGCTGCAGGCTCGCTCTCCGCTTCATGCTTCTCGTTTTCATCGGCTGCCACAGGCATAACTGCAGGCATTTCAACTTCGGTCACTTTTACAACAACGGCGGAAACGGCGTCGTGATAACCGTATTTTTCAGCCTGAGAACCGATCACAGCGGCTATCTTTCTTACGTCCCCGTCGAATTTGATGCAGGCAGCTTTCAGCAATCCATCCGGGAATACAGAGGCTACCGCGCCCGGGAGCAGAATGAACAGATCGCCCGGCTTCACATCGCTGCACTGCGCAACGCCGAATGAGGATTTGCCGTCAGCGAAGGCTTTCGTTTCCGGCGTGATTTCCGAAAAGCTCCCGTCGTAAAACGTATAAAGACGGCTGTCGCCGCTTTTGCCTACGTATACGGTATCATTGAAACCGGCAAGTACGGCAAAGGAACAATCGGACGATTCAAAGCCACTTTCGATCAGCACCTTCGCGAATGCGTTGAAATACTCAGAGAGCATCAGCGCGCAGTTGGAGCCATCCTCGTTAAATTTATTCACGCAATTCTGGAAAAGATCTGCGGCGCTTTGCGCTGTCCCTTTGGTTCTGGAACTTGCAAGCACGTAATAAGGCGCTCCTTTATTCGTCCCCGCCACTCTTACGCCTTTATCTCCGTGAATGATTTCGGCCGGCCATACTTTACCCGCAGCGTTCACGGAATCCGTATTGAACGGGTTCGCAGCGCCTTTCTTTGTTACAACGGCAGCCTCAACAGTTAATGCCATGGTAAATAGTCCTCCTATTTATTAATCAATGCAATTAATTTCAGTAATTCCTGTCTGACGTCGGACGCCAGATATAATGATCCGCATACAACCAGCCCATCGTAATCGGCCAGCATCGCAAATGCTTTACGTACCCCTTCAACCGGATCGTTTTCCGCTTCCGCAGAATATCCTTCCTGCCGAAGCAGAGTACAAAACGATTCAGCCTTCATTGCTCTGGGATTGGAAGGCGTTACGGCAATCACATGCGAAAAGCAGCCTTTTAAGTTCTGCAACGCTTTTCTGCAATCCTTATCTTCCATCATTCCCATAACGGCAACGATTCTTTTATCAGGCAAACAGCGACGCAGCACCGCTGCCAGCGCAAGCGTGGAATCATCATTATGAGAACCGTCCAGAAGTACAAGCGGATTTTTGCTCATGATTTCCGTACGGGCCGGAATGAACGATGCTTCCAGGCCTTCTTTTATATGTTTTACCGTAATATCGAAACCGGAAACACCGATCACTTCGCAGGCTTTCAAGGCAACGGCGGCGTTACGGATCTGATGCTCACCGAGAAAAGGAATCCGCATTTCCGTATCTCGGTAACGGATCAGAGTGCCTGTGATATCGCTTGAAACGGTTTGGAACAGATCCTCCGGCCGCGCTTCAAACAAAAACGAGTTACGCGCTTTTGCCGTATCGCGGATCACCTGAAGCGCACCGTCGGGATTTGCGCCGTCGGTAACGGTATGGCAGCGGTCTTTTATGATCCCGCACTTTTCAAACGCGATCTCTTCTACGGTATTTCCGAGAATTTTAACGTGATCCAAAGAAATGGACGTAATCACGCTTACAATCGGTTTTTCTATGACGTTTGTTGCGTCGAATCTGCCGCCGAGACCTGTTTCCAGAACAACGATATCACAGCCGCTTTCGGCAAAATGCAGAAAAGCTGCGGCTGTAACAGCCTCAAATTCCGTGGGATATATACCTTGAGCGTTCAATATCCCGATCGCATATTCTACTTTTTCCGTTACCGCTTTCAGATCTTCCCCGCCGATCATGCGGTTATTCACCTGAATACGCTCTCTGAAATCGAGCACGTATGGCGAGGTGTAGAGACCGGTACGGAATCCGGCTGCCCGAAGGATGTTTGCAATTTCGGTGCAAACGCTCCCTTTTCCGTTGGTTCCGGCCACATGAACGAAGCTGCATTTTTTTTCGGGATGCCCAATCAGATCACAGAGCTGCCGGATGCGTTCCAGCCCGGGATTCACCCCGAAGCGCTCCAACGAATGGAAAAACCCTACGGCTTCCTCAACAGTATTCATATTCACTCCGTTCAGCCGAGTTTTGCCAGACTTTCCAGCAGCATCTTTTCACGCGCGGCAAACTTCTCTTCACTTTCTTTCTGCTCGGCGATCACCTTTTCAGGCGCCTTCGCAAGGAAACCTGCATTGGAAAGCTTTCCGCGGATCTGCGCAAGTTTTCTCTGGACGTCTTCCAGTTCTTTGGAAAGACGTTTTTTCTCAGCTTCGAAATCGATCAGCTGCGCCATGGGGATATAGATCCGTGCGCTCTGCGTAATCACGCAAACGGATTGCTCCGTATCGAAATCTGCGGCAGCGGAAGCCTTCACACCGGATGCGGATGCAAGACGCATAAAATACTTTTCCGCGTCTGTAAACAATTCCACAAGCTGCGTTTCAATATTCAGCTGCGCTTTCTTTGACGGAGGCACGTTCATTTCCGCTCTGCGGTTACGCACCGCCTTTACTGCGCCCATGATCAGTTCCATGTGATCGCATTCCTGCGGGAATTCGAGCGCGGCGTCATACTGCGGCCATGGGGAGATCATAATAGACTCCCCTTCATGCGGCAGCGACTGCCAGATCTCTTCCGTAATAAAAGGCATGAACGGATGCAGAAGCTTCAGGGTATTGCTCATCACAAAAGAGAGTACCGCGCCCGCGTTTTTCTTCTGAGCGGCGTCGTCGGAAGAGAGGCGGATCTTGCAGATCTCAATATACCAGTCGCACAGCACGTCCCAAATGAAATCATAAAGCTTAGAAACGGCCACACCAAGCTCGTATTTATCAAGGTTCTCGGTAACTTCCTTCACAAGCGTATTGTACTTTGAAAGGATCCATTTATCCTCAAGGGTAAGCTCGTCCGGAATATAGGGAGCAAAGTCCTCGTCACCGAGGTTCATCAGGATAAAACGGGCGGCGTTCCACAGCTTATTTGCGAAGTTCCGGGATGCTTCCACCTTTTCATCCGAGAAACGCATATCGTTTCCGGGGGAATTGCCGGTGGCAAGTGTAAAGCGAAGCGCGTCGGCGCCGTAGCGGTCGATGATCTCCAGCGGATCGATACCGTTGCCGAGGGATTTGGACATCTTTCTGCCGAGAGCGTCACGCACAAGTCCGTGGATCAGCACGGTATCAAACGGCGCTTTGCCTGTATAAGCCAACCCGGAGAAAATCATACGGCTCACCCAGAAGCCGATAATATCGTAACCGGTAACAAGCGTATTGGTGGGGTAATAATGTTTCAGATCTTCGGTTTCTTCCGGCCAACCGAGCGTGGAAAAAGGCCACAGGGCAGAGGAGAACCAGGTATCGAGCGTATCGGGATCCTGTGTGAGCGCTTTGCCGCCGCAATCGGGACAGGCGCAGGGGGCTTCTTTTGCCACCACGGTACTGCCGCAGGTATCGCAGTACCATGCAGGGATCCTGTGGCCCCACCAGAGCTGACGGGAAATGCACCAATCGCGGGTGCCCTTCATCCAGTTGATATAGTTCTTGGTGAAGCGCTCCGGAATATATTTCACACTGCCGTCTTCCACGGCTTTGATGGCAGGCTCCGCCAAAGGCGCCATTTTAACGAACCACTGCTTGGACACCATGGGCTCGATCTCGGTATGGCAGCGGTAGCACGTGCCCACCTGATGCTTGATCGGCTCGATGGATTTGATATAACCGCCTGCTTCCAGATCGGCAAGGATCGCTTTGCGCGCTTCTCTTGTGGTAAGCCCGGCGTATTTGCCGCAGTCCAGCACTTCAGGCTCGCCCTGCGCAGCTCTGCCGGAGGCGATCAGCTCATCGGCGGCAGCTTTTTCCGCAGCGCCGGTCAGATGGCCGTCGTACGTAAACGTGCGCACAATGGGCAGAGAATGGCGCGCGCCGACTTCAAAGTCGTTGGGATCGTGAGCGGGGGTGATTTTTACAACGCCGGTCCCCTTCGTCATATCGGCATGCTCGTCCAGAACGATGGGGATTTCTTTATTTAGAAGTGGAAGAATCACATGGCAGCCGTGCAGATGCTTATACCGTTCGTCCTCACCGTTGATCGCCACGGCGGTATCGCCGAGCATCGTTTCGGGACGGGTGGTTGCAAGCTCCAGCTTCTCACCGGTCTCTTTTACCGTATACAGCAGGTGCCAGAAATTGGAATCCTTTTCTTCGTATTCCACTTCAGCATCCGAAATGGAAGTTTTGCAGCAGGGGCACCAGTTCACCATACGGTTGCCGCGATAAATAAGACCCTGTTCATACAAACGGACAAATACCTCTTTCACGGCGTTGGAGCAGCCTTCATCCAGCGTAAAACGCTCGCGCTCCCAATCGCAGGAAGAACCGAGCTTCTTCAGCTGCTCAATAATACGTCCGCCGTACTGTTTTTTCCAGTCCCATGCGCGAACAAGGAAGGCTTCCCTGCCGATATCGTCTTTTGTAAGCCCTTCTTTCCGCATGGCTTCCACAATTTTTGCCTCTGTGGCGATGGAAGCGTGGTCCGTACCGGGCACCCATAACGTATCAAAACCCTGCATCCGTTTATATCGGATCAGGATATCCTGCAGCGTATTATCCAGCGCATGGCCCATGTGCAGCTGCCCGGTAATGTTGGGCGGCGGAATAACGATGGTGTAGGTCGGCTTGCCTGCTTCACGCTTTGCGTGAAAATACTTTTTATCAAGCCAGAACCGATACGTTCTGTCTTCCACCTGTTTGGGATCGTATATTTTTTCGAGTTCTTTTCGCATACAAATATCTCCTAATACCGTGCTCAAACGGCAATATTTAATATATTATATCAACAAAAGATTTATTTGTAAAGTTATTTTTATTCAGGAAAGAATGTTTTCTGCTTATTCCGAAAGAAATGTTTTCAGCGCGGAATATCTTCTGTTCCTTTTATTATTTTCCACCATCATACGTACCCGCTCTTCATCACCAACAATAATCAGGATCTTTTTCGCGCGCGTTACCGCCGTATAAAGCAGATTCCGGTAGAGCAGCTGAGAAGGACAATCGATCAATGGAATAATAACCACCGGGTACTCGCTCCCCTGGCTTTTGTGCACGGTTACGGCGTATGCCAATTCCAATTCCGAAAGGTTATCCGCGGGGTATTCCGCCTCTCTTTCGTCAAAATCAATCTGCATGGTATCCGTTACAAAATTGATTTTACGAATGATGCCGATATCACCGTTAAAAATGCCGTCTCCTTCTTCCGCGCCCTTTTTCCAATGAATATTGTAATTGTTCTTGATCTGCATTACCCGGTCGCCCTCACGGAAGATCCTGCCTGAAGGCGTTTTCAGCTCGCTTTTGGAAACGGATTTCGGATTCAGCACTTCCTGCAGCTGTTTATTGATATTTCCGGTACCGCACTCGCCCTTTTTGGAAGGACACAGGATCTGAATATCTCCGATCGGAGAAAACCCGTAGGCGTCCGGCAGACGCATAACCGTAAGATCCCGCACGGTTTTTGCCGTTTGCACCTGATTTTCACGGCGCATAAAGAAAAAGTCACTGTCCGTACGGTTCAGCACAGGCATCTTTCCGTTGATGATACTGTGCGCGTTCATTACGATCAGGCTTTTCTGCGCCTGACGGAAAATCTCATTCAGGCATACAACTGGCATTACGCCGGAGGATATGATATCGCCGAGCACGTTGCCGGGGCCGACGCTGGGAAGCTGATCGGAATCGCCGACCAGTATGATACGGCAGCCGATCGGTATGGCTTCCAGCAGGCTTGCCATCAGTTCAACGTCCACCATGGATACTTCATCCACGATCACCGCGCCCGCATGCAGGGGATTCTGCGCGTTTCTGCGGAAAACGGGTTTATCTTCCTCGCTCCATTCCACTTCAAGCAGACGGTGGATCGTCTTGGCGTCCCGTCCGGTCAATTCGGACATGCGTTTTGCCGCCATGCCCGTAGGCGCGCAAAGAAGGATATCGATATTCTGCCGCTCATAGATGCTGATGATCCCGCGCACGGTCGTTGTTTTACCAGTACCGGGGCCGCCGGTAAGGATCAGCAGACCTTTTTCCGCCGCGATCCGAATCGCATCGATCTGTTTTTCCGCATACGAAAACCCAAACTCAATTTCCAGAGATCGCAGCGCCGCTTCCATATTTTTGGAAGACTTCGGTGTAAAACGTATCGCCCGCTTGAGATGATCGGCGATACTGCGCTCCGCTTCGTAAATAACCGGCAAAAAAAGAAACGCTTCGCCGTCGATTTCCACGTTGAATAACTGTTTGTTTTCAATCAGACGGTCAATCGCGTCCTCCACTTCGGCTTCACTCACACCGAGCAGCGCGTTGGACGGAGAAATGATTTTCCGGCGCGGAATACAGGTATGTCCGTTTTTATAAAGATTATGCGATATGATGTACAGAATGCCCGCGGAATTACGGTAGTCCGCGGCGGGTTCCAGAGCCATATCCGTTTTCAGTTTTTCGGCGCGCTCAAAATCAAATCCGCGCACCTGCCCGCAAAGGATATAGGGATTTTCCTTTAATACGTCCATCGCATTGATCCCAAACAGCTTATAGATCGCAGCCGATTCCGACGGCGTAACGCCGTATTCCTCCAAAGACAGCATAATTTTGCGCATGGCATACTGGCGGTTGAATTCATCGCTGATTTCCACCGCTTTTTTCTTTGAAATGCCGTTGATCACCGCAAGCCGATCGGGATCGCTTTCCAATACGCGAAACGCGTCCTCGCCGAATTCCTTGATGATTTTTGCCGCAAGCTTCGGGCCGATGCCCTTCACCGCGCCGGAAGCAAGGTAACGGAACAGCTTTGCCGCAGTATCGGGTAAACGCCTTGTGCAGGTATTGATGCGGAACTGGCGGCCAAACGTGGCATGCGTATCCCATCTGCCGCGCATCTCCACTTCTTCTCCCGCGGTGATATCGGAAAGAGAACCGACTGCTGTAACGATCGTACCTTTACAGTTGACCTCTACTACGGTGAAACCGTTTAAAGCGTTCTGAAATACGACCGTTTCTACGATCCCGCAGAGGATCTCTTCTTCATTTTTGTCATTCATATTGCTCATCATCATAATCATCGTCCGGAGAAATATAAACGTATCCGTTCGTCTCCAGACTCCTTTTGTTTTTCAGTAATCTACCGAGGCCTCTGGCGGCGCAGTTTTCAGGACTTTCCGCCTTTACGGTACGGATCCCGGTATTCCACTCAATAAAACGGTCCAACCCATAGAGATTCGCGCTGCCGCCGCTCAGAATGATGCCGGTTTCGGCAACATCGGATACCAGCTCCGGCGGGGTGGATTCCAACACGCTGCGGATGCAGCCCAGAATCTGATCGTTGTAGGATTTCAACACCCAGTACAGTTCCGTGGAAGTGATCTCAAACAGTACGGGAAGTCCGGTATCGCAGTTTTTTCCGCCCGCAATCACGGCAATCTCATCGTTCCGGTAAATTGCAGTACCCACGGTTCTTTTGATCTGATCCGCAGTACCCACGCCGATTTCGATATTGTGTTCGCGCAGGATGTAATCCGCGATCTGCTTATTGAGCTGGTTGCCCCCTACAAGCACACTGCGGGAAACGGCAATATTCCCCATGGTGACCACGGCGCAGTCGGTGGTTTCACCGCCGATATCGCATATAAACGTTCCTCTGGGTTCCGTAAGGCTGATCCCGGAACCCACTGCAGCCGCAAGCGCCTCTTCAATAAAGCATACGCTGCCGGCGCCTGCGCCTGTAAGCAGATCAAACAGCGTTTTTTTATGCAGTTCCGTTACGTTGCTGGAAACACCCGTCAATACGGAAGGCTTCAGAAGCCTGCCTGCGCAAACTTTATTCAGATAATACTTTATCAGCTGCGCGCCTACCTCGTAGTTATATACGATACCACCGCGTATGGGATAAATACAGACCATGGACTCCGGCAGTTTTTCAGTCATATTCTTTGCGCTGTTGCCGATTGCGATTGGCTTCATCGTATATTTATCGCAGATCACAGCAGAGAGCTCCGATAATACGATCCCTCTGTTTTCAGAATATATCGTTATGCTGGTTGACCCAAGGTCAAGCCCGAGCTTCAATCCCGGCATACTGCAGCCTCCGTTTCAAATATAATTGTATCATAGCACAAAACAACTGTTCCGCGCAATAGAGAAATAATTTTAAAATTTAAACAAAATGAGCTATATTTCTTTATGTAAAACATAAAAAAACAGATTCATTATAAAAATGATTTCACTTTCCTGATTTTTTATGTTAAAATATAGAAAAAATCAAAGGAGCTCAGAAAATGGACTGCACGCATAAAACATATTCGTTTCCTTCCCATACCGGCAACACCGATATCTTCGTACAGAGTCTTTCCCCCGCAAACCCTGCGGATATCAAGGGAATCATTCAGATCGTTCACGGCATGGCGGAGCATACAGACAGATATCTGGACGTTGGCAAGTATCTTTGCGGCAGGGGGTACTTTGTGATCATGCACGATCACGCAGGTCACGGCAGATCGGTAAAATCCGATGAAGACGACGGCTATTTCTGCGATAAAGACGGCTGGCTGCGTCTGGTGGACGACATGTATGAAGTCACGAAGCTCGCCAAAAAACTGGTTCCCGGCAAAAAGCTGATCATCTGGGGCCATTCCATGGGATCGTTCCTTACAAGAAAATATATTGCCACTTATAAAGATGCAGCCGACGCTGCCATTATATGCGGCACGTCCGGCGCAAATCCCGGCGCCGCTGCAGGTATACTGATTGCGAACCTGATCGGCACGTTCAAAGGGCAAAAGCATAAATCAAAAATGATCAATAACATCGCGTTCGGCTCCTACAACAAACGGTTCGACGGCAACACCGGTTTCGAGTGGCTTTCCGTAAACGAAGACAACGTGGCGAAATACGTTGCCGACCCCAAGTGCGGTTTCCTTTTCTCTGTTGCGGGTTACCGCGATCTTTTCAGCGTGCTGAAGGACGTTTCAGCGGATGAGTGGTTTACTGCCGTGCCCAAAGAACTGCCGATGTACCTGATCTCCGGTGAAGACGACCCTGTAGGCAATTACGGCAAAGGCGTTACGGAGGTATACGAACGTTTAAAAGCCACCGGCCATACCAATTTGAAAATGAAACTTTACAAAGGTCTGCGCCATGAGATCCACAACGAAAAAACCAACGCGGAGGTTTACGCGGACATTGCCGATTTCGCGGATTCCGTACTATAATTCCAAACCTCAATGAATTTCGCCCCTTCCTGTTTCAAAGAAACCACCGAAGGGGCGTTTCCTATAGTATGCAAGGAGTTGCAGTTATGACGATCAGACCATTTCAGGATAAGGATAAAGACGACGTTCGTTTTGTTTGCCTGAACAGCGAAGGCCCATGCGATCTAAACGAAGCAGATCAGCATTTTATCCTTACCACCTACTGCGATTACTATATTGAGCGGGAGCCGCAGAACTGCTACGTTGCCGCCGATGCTTCAGACCGGGCGGTAGGCTATATTATTTGTGCGGAGAGCTTTGACGGTTTCTTTCCCTTGTTTCTGCGGGATTACGTAAGCCGGTTTTCATTATCACAGGAAAACTACCGAATCAGCGCGTCCCACTCGGCGGACCTACAGCAAAAATACAAATCGGAATACCCGGCGCATCTGCATATCGATCTGCTTCCGGAATATCAGCGAATGGGTTTGGGGCACAAACTCGTGGATACGCTCGCGGAACATCTGAGAAGTAAAGGGATTCCGGGGGTTAT
>JAEEGL012388536.1_pt1 | contig 17030 bp, 15 predicted proteins | sample 9134231 | NCBI WGS metagenome assembly JAEEGL01 (sample SAMN16246548, study PRJNA631951) | gut metagenome | biome: gut microbiome; feature: rumen; material: fiber-attached | host: Bos | place: Iran: Karaj | collected 2018-10
CTATGAAAGAAGAATTTAATAAACAATATAAGCAATATATCGAAGATACCTTAGATATAGTTTTTAATGAAAAAACTGGTAAGAAAACTAATAATGAGTGGTATAAAGAGAAAACCGATGAATCAATCGACATCATTGACTTAGGTTACGTAAATGTTAGTTATGATAGTAATCTTGAGATAACTATTATTTATAAAGAACCTAGGTATTATAATGCCTTAGATAAAAATGGTAATTTATTATTCGATACTTGGTATGAAGTTAAAAACTGGGATTCTCTTTCTTTTAATGATGGTTACGCACTAATTAAAGATCCTAATAATATAACTAAATATAATTATGTTGATATTAATGGTAATTTAATAAGTGATGATGGCTTTGATGATGCATATTCTTTTCATGAAGGTTTTGCTCCAGTTAAAAATGGTAATAAATATAATTTTATAGATACTAATGGGCACTTCATAAGTAAAGAGGGTTTTGATAATGCCAGAAATTTTTGTGAAGGCTATGCAAATGTAGTAATAGATGGTAAACATTATTTTATTGATACTAATGGTAATCGTACTTTCGATGAGTCATTTTATGATGATAATGTTTCATATATAAATTTATCGGAAAGCTTTATTCGTACCGATTTATCAGAAGGCTATGCACTTATTTTACTTGATCATAAATATAACTATATTGATGTTAATGGAAAATTATTATCAGAGGAATGGTTTCTTGATGCTAACCCATTTAGTGAGGGATTAGCAAATGTAACCTTATCAAATGGTAGGACAGTATTTATTGATAAAAGTGGAACAATAGTTAGTGATAAATGGAAATTACCAGATAATGCAAAAATCATTGGTAGCTTTCATAATGGATTGGCACGTATATCAATTGGTGATGTTAAAAATTATATTGATAAATCTGGAAAAGTACTAGTAGAAAAAGTTAAAGGTTATTTTGAAACTGATACTAAAAAAGGTTTTTCTTCGGCAGATGATTTTATTGGTGGTTATGCCTTAGTAGGCAAAAGAGATGACTATGGCCGAGATGGAAAATATGATGTAGGATTCTTGGATACGAAAGGTAATTACACTTATTTTACTAGTCGTGATAGTAAAACTAAATATCCAACAAATGTTGTTGGATTAGCCAATAATTGTGTATATATATCATATGAAGATAATGGAGAATATGTTAGATATATTGTTGATAGTAAGGGATATAGATTAAATAATATATCTTTTGATGCGATGTATAATGATAAAGATGGTAATTTTACAGTTAAGAAAAATAAAATTATATATAGAATGGATAGTAATGGTAATTTAAAATGTTTAACCCCGGTAATGAAAGGAGTTATAAAGAAATATCCATCATTTATCAAAATAGAACCAGAGTCTTTTTTTGAGAAAAAACAATATTATTGTTTTGTTGATTCAAATGGCTATTCAGCAAATAGAGTTTTTGATGATATAAAAGAAATATCTCCAGGTGTATATATAGTTATTAAAGATAAGAGATACAATATTTTTTATGCAAAAGATAATTCGTTATTACATGAAAACTTATGGTATAACAGTTTAGAAGTTAGTGGTAATATAGCTGTTTCATCAAATACCACACACGATTTTAGACAGTTAAATAGAAAAACTACAAAATACATAATACAATTAGATACTAGAAAAGTTATAAATTTAGATACTAAGGATTATTATTCAGAAAGAATTAAAATATCACCATTTCAAGATGGTCATGCCGTTGTAATGGGAACTTCTGGTTATATTGAAAATAAATATAATATAATTGATTCAGAAGGAAAGATGCTCCTTAAAGATTGGACGCATTATTCACTTGAATTACTAGGAAATGGATATGTTAAATATACAGATAGAGATAATGGCAAAACTGGAATAAAATCTTTAGATGGAAATGAAATTGTTCCTCTTAAAAAGTATAAAGAACTAGGTATATCTTTAAATTTCAATAATATTAATGGTAATCTTTTCCCAGTTAAAACAGAAATGAAGGGATTAACGGTAAAGAATAGTCCATTTGGTTATCAAGTAAGTGATGGCGAAAACCCTTTTAAAATGAGGTATAAACCAGTAATGAATTATGATAATCGTTATTTCATATGCACTGATAAAACGCAAGTTAAGTTATTTGATAAAATATCTAATTCTTATGAAACACTTGGATCATATGATGAAGTTGAATATGATGATAATTTCATTAATATAAATGATGGTGAGATTATTTACTTAATGTATAATGGCCATAAAATAGATGCAACTGACTATTATAAAAAACATTTAATACATCAAGATAAAATATGTATTTCAAAAGATGTTAATGTGTTAGAACCAAGTGATTTATATAGTGAAAAAGAAGATGAAATAAGGGAAAAATTTAGAGAAGCGCTAAAAGAAAATGAACGAATAAAAAATGAATTAAAAGTAAAAGAACAAAATGATCAAGTAGCTGAATTACAAAGAAATACTGAAAGAGAAGAAAGACAAGATGAAATAAGAAAATTAGAGGCAATACGCCATCTGACAGAAGGGGTTAGGGTATTAGAAGAATTAACCCATAAAAAAGCATTTAGTAATAAAGACCGAATTGTTCCATATGGATTAATGGTTAATGTTAGTGATCACGTAGAAATAAATCCATACTATCTTGAAACAAAAGTATTAAAGTTTTTTGATTTAAGTAATGTTTCATTTAAAAATGCGAAACTCACAGGAATAGATTTCCGTGGTAGTAATATCAGTTTTAATCCCCAAGTAGTCTATAATAAAGATTTAAGTAACTGTAATTTTGAAGGAATATATTTCCCAGTATCAACTAATTTTACTGATGTAAATATCTGTGGCACAAAGTTTACTAATGATGGACGAGCAACAACATTTGATATTAGTGAAGAGTCTTTTGCAAAAGCAATATATGATGAAAATACAACATTAAATGGTATTCCACTAACGGAATTAATAAAAAAAGATAGTGCAAAGAAATAGAATAAGGAAACTTATTCTTTTTTTATAAAATATGATATACTTATAATAGTGGAGGTGTATATGGAAGAGGCAACTGAAGAATTATATCAAGAATATTTAAAAGATTTTCTACCATTAATTTTTCAAGAAAGCAAAGAAAAAGCAATTGATAAATCTAGTGCATATTCTTCAATTTATCACCTTCGTAATAAAAACAAAGGACCAAAAACATGTTATTATCGTGCATATGTTGAACAGTTTTTTGAATACAATTTAAAAGATAGTTTTGGTAATAGTTATACTGATTATTGTCTTATTCAACATGATGGGTTTCATGATGGTTATTTTTTAGTAAAAAACTATGATGGTAAATATAATTATGTTTCAATAGATGGAAAGCTTCTATTACCTAAATGGGTTGAAGCGGCAGAAGATTTCAAAAATAAACGTGCAGTGGTAAAATCTGATGGTAAATATTATGTTATTGATACTTCTGGTAAACAAATTAGTGATTTTTTTGATAGAGTTTATTCATATAATAAGGGAGTAGCTATTGTTGAAACTAACCCAAGATTTGGTAAAGGATATTGTAATTTCATTGATTTAAGTGGTATGCCAGTAATTAATAAATTTCTACCAACGAAGTATTTTTATCGAATAAAATCAGATTATTGTCGAGAAAAAGTAAATGATAGTTTTGATGAAATAAGTATTGGAAATGATAAATATGTCATTTATAAAACCGTTGACTTAAATGAATATAAAGTTGATGTAAAGTCTGGTAAATATGAATGTACTAAAGGTGAAGATACGTTTAGTGTTTTATATCGTCCACTAAGAATATATGATAATAGATTTACTCTTTGTATTAAAGATGAAGTAATATATTTATATGATCGTCTTATTAATGATTATAAAACATTAGGAACTTATAAAGATATATCATTTGATGGTAGTTATATATTTGATAATAAAAATAAAAAAGTATCATTTGTCTATGAAGAAAAAGTTATTGATATAACTAATTACTATAATGAGAATCTGAAAGGAAAAACAAATTATCAAATAAATGCAGGTATTCAATTCGCCTCAAAAAATGATTTTTTTATTCATCAAGAAGAAAAAATCAGAGAACAAAAAAGATTAGATGATATCCAAAAACAAGAACAAAAATTAGAAGATAGTAAAACAATTGAACAAAAAGAAATGGAAAGATTACAAAAAGAAGATGAAAGAAAACAAAAAGAAATACAAACATATAGTGAAGAAGTCTTACGTGACATGGTTGAACTATCTAAAAAACTATCCCTTATTGAACAGTTGGGGGGAAAAACAGAAAAAATGAAATTTGATCACATTTATGTTCAAGTAGGTGACCATAAGGAAATAAGATCAGATATTATCACGTCTGGACTTATGAAGATTATTGATTTAAGTGCAGAAACATTTGAAAATGTTAAGATATCTAGTATTGATTTTAGAGGACATATATTAACAGCTTTAAATCCACAAAAAGTTTATAATCGTGACTTAAGTGGTTGTAACTTTGAAGGAGTTTATTTTCCAGCTTCTAAAGATTTTAGTGGGGTAAATATCAAGGAATGTAAGTTTACTAGTGATAAAAAAGCAGCGACATTTGATATTAATGAACATAACTTTGAAGATGCAATTTATGATGAAACTACCATGTTAAATGGAATTCCATTAACTAATTATCTTTCTAAAGATAAACAAAATACAAATAGAAGAGATTAGCTCTTCTTTTTTAGTTTTATTATACTTGTTAAATCTTCCTTTTAATGCTAAAATATTCACGTGATGTGAAATGAAGTTAGAAATAAAAGATTTAAGTGTTAAAGTTAAAGATAAAGAAATATTAAATAAATTTAATTTAGTAATTAATACTGGTGAAATACATGCAATTATGGGTCCAAACGGAACTGGTAAAAGTACATTATCTAAAGTAATTATGGGTGATGAAAATTATCAAGTAACTGGTGGCGATATTTTAGTTGATAATAAAAGCATTCTATCTCTTCCAACAGATGAACGAGCAAAACTTGGAATATTTTTATGTTATCAAAACCCCGTTAGTATCGATGGAATAAGTAATAGTGAGTTTATTAGAACAGCCATTAATTCACAAAATGATAAACCAGTTGGATTATATGAATTTATTAAAAATATTGAAATGAATATAAATGAATTAGATATGGATCAAAAAATGATCCATAGAAGTTTGAATAGTGGCTTTTCCGGCGGTGAAAGAAAGAAAAACGAAATACTTCAAATGAAAATGTTAAAACCAAAGTTCATTATTTTTGATGAATTAGATTCTGGACTTGATGTAGATAGTTTAAAAATAGTCTGTGAAAATATTAATAAATATTTAAGTGAATATCCAGACACTAGTGTACTATTAATTACTCACTATACAAGAATATTAGAATTCATTAAACCAGGTTTTGTTCATATGATGAAAGAAGGTACTATTACAATTAGTGGGGATTATAGTTTAGCTAAAAAAATAGAAAAGTTTGGCTATAATAATAATTTTGAATTAGGTGAAAATAATGGAGAAGCGTAAAATAACTACGAATAGTTTTATAACTTCTATGGATAATAAACCATTATTTTTAGATATTGATAGTAAAACAAAATTAGAGATTACTGTAAATGAGAATATATCTAGTAAATTAATAATTGTTGGTAATTGTGATTATGATATTAATATAAAATTATTAAAAGGATCTAGTTTACTAGTAAATAGTATTAATAAAGACAACTCTGTAAACGTTAATGTATTATTAAATGAGAATTCTGTGATTACATATAATCACAGCATACTAGCTACTACAGATAGTATTAATAGTTTTAATATTAATCACTTAAGTAGTTTTTCAAGTAGTATTATTAATAATAATGGAATTAATAATAATGATAATAAATTATTTTTTACAATAAATGGAATTATTCCAAAGAATCTAAAAGATATAATATGTAATCAAAGTAGTAAAATAATGAATTTTAAAAATGGTAATTCTAAAATAATACCTAATTTAATAATTGATAGTAATGATATTGTAGCTAATCATTCAGCTTATATTGGCGAGATTAATGAAGAAGAATTATTCTATATGAAAAGTAGAGGAATTAGTTCTAAAGAAATACAAAAATTAATATATAAAGCTACTTTATTAGGCAAAATGGAGTTACAAGAAGAGAAAGAAGAATTTAATAAAATAATAAATGAATGGTGGTGATAAGATGAATAGGGAAGACTTTCCAATGTTAAAGCATGATTATATTTATTTTGATAATGCAGCTACTACCTTTAAACCAAAGTGTGTTATTGATGAAATAAATAACTATTACGTTAATTTATCAGTAAATGCACATCGAGGTGATTATGATTTATCACGTAAAGTTGATGAATTATATGAAGAAACTAGAGATATCGTAAAAAACTTTATCAATGCAAAACAAAGAGAAGAAATAATCTTTACTAAAGGTACTACGGAAAGTATGAATATGATAGTCTTTGGTTTTATGAAGAATTACTTAAAACCCGGTGATGAGGTATTAATTACTAAGATGGAACATGCAAGTAATGTATTACCATGGTTTACTTTAGAGAAAGAGTTAAATATTAAAGTAAATTATATTCCACTTGATAATCATGCAGTAACTATTAATAATATTGAAAAAGTAATTACTTCAAATACTAAAGTAATATCACTTGCTTGGGTAACCAATAATGTTGGTGATGTTCGTGATATGAAAGAAATAGTAAGAATTGCTCATGAACATAATATTTTGGTTGTATGTGATGGCGCACAGGCTGTAGGTCATATGAAAACTGATGTAATAGATTTAGATGTTGATTTCTTAGCATTCTCTGCGCATAAAATGTTAGGTCCAACTGGTGTTGGTATATTGTATGGTAAATTTAATTATTTAGATAAACTATTACCAATTAATTATGGTGGTGGAATGAATAGTTATTTTGAAAGTGACAAAACCTGTGTTTATAAAGAATTACCACTTCGTCTTGAAGCTGGAACTATGAATATCAGTGGTATATTAGCTTTTAGAAAAGCAATAGAATATATTAATAATATTGGTATAGATAATATAACTAAATATGAACATGAATTAAAAGAGTATTTGGTTAGTAAACTAGAAACAATTGATAATGTTACTATTTATAATAAAAATACTAAATCAGGTATTATATTATTTAATATAGATGGTATTTTTTCTGAAGATGCAAGTAATTATTTAAACCATTATCATATTTGTGTTAGAGCCGGTAATCATTGTGCAAAGATGGTTAAAGATGAATTGGGTATAACAAATACTTGTCGTATTAGTTTATATTTGTATAATACCAAAGAAGAGATAGATAAATTTATTGAAGTAATGAAAGGGAATAAAGAGATATTTAAGGTAATAATATAATGGATAGTAATTTAAGAAGAGAAATCATTGTAGATAATTATCAAAATCCCGTTAATCGTAAAAAAATAGATGATGATAGTTTTACTGTTGCAAGTATAGTAAGTGATTCTTGTATAGATAATATAACTCTTTATGTAAAGTTTAATGGTGATACCATAGAAGATATTTACTTTGAAGGAGAAGCTTGTGCAATAACCACAAGTGCAACTAGTATCATGATAAAAAAATTAATTGGTAAAACTATTGATGAAGCAAATATATTAATGGATAATTACTATAATATGATTGATGAAAAAGAATATGATGAAGAATTATTGGGTGAGTTAAATGCCTATAGTGAAATATACTTACAACCAAATAGAAAAAAATGTGCAATATTTCCTTTTGAAACATTAAAGAAAGTTATAAAAAAATACAAAGGCGAAAAATAGTCTTTGTTTTTTTATTAAATAATATTATAATATATATGAATAGAGGTTGGTATGAAAAAGAATGCGTTAAACTTTTTAATTCTTATTTTATTATTATTAATTATTGGGTTAGTAGTTTATTTAAATATCAATAATAAATCTAAACCAACCGGTAATATAAGTTTGGATAAAGATATTATAAATATTTATGTTGGTGAAAGTGAAAAACTAAATGTTATAGTATCTGATGATACGAAAGATAATGATACTTTAAAATGGATAAGTGATAATAATGAAATAGCAAGTGTTACTAATGAAGGATTAGTAACAGGAGTAAGTATTGGTAGTACAACAGTAAGTGTTTATTCCCAAAACAATGGTATCCGGGTAAAGTGCCTAGTCAAAGTTAAAGAAATTCCTTTACCAGTAATTGATCCAACCCCAATTCCTACTTTGACTCCAACACCAACAAATAAACCAACTAATAATCCAACAGTAGTACCTACTATTGCACCAACTATAAAGCCGACTATTGTGCCTACGGTAAAACCAACAGTAAAACCTACTGTTGCACCAACAATAAAACCAACACCAGCGCCAACGGTAAAACCAACACCAGTGCCAACGCCAAAGCCTACACCGGTGCCAACACCAAAGCCTACACCGGTGCCAACACTCAAGCCTACACCGGTGCCAACACCAACTCCAATACCTGAGTATACAGTTAAATATTATGATACTAATGAAGTAAAAACGGAAACTAAGAAATTAAATGATACACTAGGAACACTTCCAACAGTAACTAAATCTGGTCATAACTTCTTAGGATGGTATACAAGTAGTACTGGTGGTAATAAAGTATCATCTGAAACAAAAGTTACTGGTAATATGAATTTATATGCCCATTGGGAAAAGACAGCAGTAGTATTAACTGATACCTTTGTTGTACCAAGTAATTATACGGAAGTAATTGGCAAATCATATATTAGTGATACCCTAAAATATCGTACATTTAAAGATAATAATTCGTCTAATCGATATTATTCATTAATTTGGGTAAAGAATGCTTATCAACAATTAAATACAGCTAACAAAGATTTCAATGGTGGTACAAGAACAGATATGTTAAATTATGAGATAAAAGCTTTGAGTTATCAATCAAAAGGTATGATAGCTACTAATGGTAGTTTCTCATATAGTAGAAGATCTAATACACCAGCTATTATAAGTAAAGGTAATTTATTAGTAAATGATAAATACAATAGAGCAGATAACTATTATTATAGTACAGTTGTTTTAACTAAAGATGCTACATTTGCTACTTATAAAACACGTAATGCTGATGAATTAATTAATTGGTTTACTAATGTAGGAGCAAGAAACTCTTGGAATACCACTCACTTTAATGATAGTAATTGGAATGGTGGAAGAAGTGACGGACCAGATCATCGTACGTCAATTTGCCAAATAGATAAAAATAATTATGTTTTATATGTAGGTTATAGTACGGGAATACAAGATTATATGAAAGAACTTCATGATGTATTTGGTTGTAAAGTTGTTATGAACCTTGATGGTGGAGGTTCAACAGGTATGTATTATAAGACAATGAGTATGTCAAATATTGGTACTGTTTATGAATATCATCGACCTGGAGAATCTTGTCCTGGTAGTAAGTGTCGTACAGTTGGTGATATGCTATATTTCGTTGAATAAAAGTTTTCTCAAGAAAACTTTTTTCTTTATATTTTTTATGCTATACTATTACATGAAATGAGGGATTTATATGAATTTACCAAATCTTTCTGAAGCAAGACATAGAAGTAAAAAAGAAGTAGAAAGAATTGATTATAAATTAAATAATCTATATCATAATATTGGAAATAATAAGACATATCATGTTAAAACATATGGTTGTCAAATGAACGAACATGATACAGAGAATATAGAGGGATTACTTGAAAGTATTGGTTTTACCAAAGAAGAAGACATGGAAAAAGCCGATGTTGTAATACTTAATACTTGTTCAATAAGAGAAAATGCTCATAATAAAGCTTTTGGTATGTTAGGAAGACTAAAACATTTAAAAGAAGAAAAACCTAATTTAATAATTGGTGTCTGTGGCTGCATGGCACAGGAAGAAGTAGTTATTGAAGAAATACTATCTAAGTATCGTCATGTTAACTTTGTCTTTGGTACTCATAATTTATATGATTTACCAAAATTAATATATGAGAATATGGAAAACTCTAAGACTAAAATAGATGTATTAAGTATTGAAGGTAATTTAGTTGAAGGACTTCCAGTAAAAAGGGCAAATAGTTTTAAAGCATATATAAATATTATTTATGGTTGTGATAAATTCTGTACATACTGTATTGTTCCATACACAAGAGGTAAACAAAGAAGTAGAAAGATGGAAGATATCTTAGCGGAAGTAAATGAATTAAAAAATAATGGCTGTCAAGAAGTTACATTATTAGGTCAAAATGTAAATGCCTATGGTAAAGATTTGAATCTTGGTTATGATTTAGCAGATTTACTAGAAGAAGTAGCTAAAACTAATATTCCACGAGTACGTTTTATAACTTCACATCCATGGGATTTTACTGATCGTATGATTGAAGTAATTAAGAAGTATCCAAATATTATGAATTATGTTCATTTACCAATACAATCAGGTAGTGATAAAATACTTAAATTAATGGGAAGACGTTATACAAGAGAAGAGTATAAAACTTTATTTGATAAATTAAAGAAAATAGATGGTATTGCCATAACAACTGATATTATTGTAGGTTTCCCAGGTGAAACAGAAGAAGACTTTCTTGACACACTTGACATTGTCAAATATTGTCAATATGATGGAGCGTTTACTTTTATTTATTCACCTAGGGTAGGTACCCCAGCAGCAAAATTGTTTGAAAAAGATCAAACTACTTTAGAAGAAAAAGAACAAAGACTATATCGCCTTAATGAATTAATTAATAATTATTCACTAGCAAGTAATAAAAAACTATTAAATAATGTTTATCCAGTATTAGTAGAAGGATTAAGTAATAAAGAAGATATGTTATTTGGTTATACTGAGACTAATAAATTAGTAAACTTTAAAGGAAATAGTAATCTAATTGGTAAAATAGTTAATGTAAAAATATTAGATGCAAAAAGTTTTTCTTTGGATGGTGAATTAGTTGACTAAAGAAATTGAAACTAAAATAGATGAAATTATCCAAGAAATAGAAAATAGTGATATTTATATTAGATATCTAACTTTACAAAAACAAATTGAATCTAATAGTGAATTAATGGAATTAATTAACAGAGTTAAAGTAATGCAAAAAGATGTTATACATAAGAAAAAGAAACAAGCTGAATTAGATAAATTAATGGATGAACTTAATAATAATCCACTATATCGTGAATATAGTAACTCTATATATGAAATAAATAATACATATGGCATTATTGAAACCAGTATAAATAATTATTTTAATAAATTAATGAATTAAAATTGAAAGCTTATTATTTTTAATAAAGAGTAGGCTTTTATTTTTTATATGATATAATGTATATGGTGATTAAATTTATGAAAAATAATTATATGTTAATTCATGGTAGCTTTGGAAGTCCTTTTGTTAATTGGATACCATGGTTAAGGAAAGAACTTGAAAAAGAAAACTTAGAAGTATATACACCTGATTTTCCAACTGGTGTTGGATTCCAAAATTATGATAATTGGTCTAAATTAATGAAAGTATATCTTGAAGCAGGGATATTAAATGAAAATACAACGATATATGCTCATTCAATCGCGCCAATCTTTATATGTAAGTTTTTAGTTCAAAATAAAGTAAAAGTAAAGAAATTAGTATTAGTTTGTGGATTTAATAATTATTTAGGTATCGATGAAGAATATGATGCAGTTAATAAAAGTATGTATTTTGATAATCTAGAAGATATTAAAAAATATTGTAATGAAATAATCTGTTATTATTCAGATAATGATCCATATGTAAAATATGATGTAGAAAAAGATTTTGCAGATAAAATTGCAACTAAAAGTATTTGTATATCAGGTGGCGGACACTTAAATAGTGAATCTAATTATAGTGAATTTAGAGAACTATTAGATGATAAGTAGGAGGTAATTATGAAAAAAGGAATGAGATTATTATTAAGTATAGGAGTAACTTTATTAAGTGGATTAGTAATGTTTTATATCTTTTTACCAGCACTAAATATCCATAGTCGTAGTTTTTGGATGTTTGTAATTGTTCTATTACTAATATTTGGATTTATTAACTTTGGTACTGGTTTATTTAGTCTTAAAAAGAAAGATTTTGATCCACGTAATTTAAAGAATTATTATCCATTTATTGCACCACTTATAATCATTGTTTTAATGTTTTTGGTACAAATTATTAATGGACCTTTCTTCATGGCTAAAAAGTATGCAAATCGTATTACGGTAACAAATGCTAGTTTTACTGAAGAAATAGAAGAAGTTAACTTTAATACATTAGCCATAGTTGATAAAAATTCATCACAAAAACTAGGTGATCGTGTCATGGGTGGTATGGGAGAGTTGGTTAGTCAATTTGAAGTAAGTAATTTATATACTCAAATTAATTACCAAGATGAAATTGTTAGGGTTACACCCCTAGACTACTATGATTGGATAAAGTATTTTGCTAATCGTGGTGAAGGTATACCAGGTTATGTTATGGTAAATTCAGTTACTGGGGAAGCGAAGTTAGTTAAACTAACTAAGGGCATGAAATATTCTCCAAATGCCATGTTTTTTGAAAATGTTTATCGTAAATTAAGATTTAAGTATCCATTTGATATCTTTGGAGACTTGAGCTTTGAAATTGATAATGAAGGTACACCATATTGGATTATGCAAATTGTTAGTTATAGTGGTATTGAACAAAGAGAAGATATCGCTGGAGTAATTCTTTTAAATGCGGTTACTGGCGAAAGTAATAAGTATAGTGTATCTGAAGTTCCTACATGGGTAGATCATGTATATTCACCAGAACTTATTATTGAACAAGTAGATGACTGGGGACGTTATGTTAATGGTTTCTGGAATACTTTATTTGGTCAAAAAGGAATGAAAATGACAACAGATGGCTATAATTATATCGCTATGAGTGATGATATTTATATGTATACAGGTATTACTTCAGTTCTTGCTGATGAAAGTAATTTAGGATTTATTTTAACAAACTTAAGAACGAAAGAAACTAAGTTCTTTGATTGTCCTGGTGCTGAAGAATATAGTGCAATGGATAGTGCTAGAGGCCAAGTACAACAAATGAATTATAAAGCTAGTTTTCCAATTCTTATTAATTTATCTGGAAGACCAACTTATGTTATTAGTTTAAAAGATGATGCGGAACTTGTTAAAATGTATGCATTTGTTGATGTTGCTGATTATCAAAAAGTTGTAGTTACTGATGCAACTTCTGGTATTCAAAATGCGGCTTATAATTATATTAATAATAATGGTATTGTTATCAAAGGTAAAGAAATAGAAATAACCATCTCTAGTATAAAAGATGCAATTATTGATGGTAATACTTATTACTATATTATTGATAATAATGGTAATAAATATCGTGCAAGTATTAAAGTTAATAGTAATAAACTACCATTTATTAAAAACGGTGATAAAATAACAGTTGCTTATAATGAAAAAGATATTAGAGAAATTATTAATATAAAATAAAAAGAAAGGAGTAAGAATGAAAAAGGGAAAAGAAAACTATGTAATACCTAAGAAAAAGCTATATTTGGGAATTATTATTAATTCACTATTAATAGCGATAGCTACTGCTGTCATTACTTCAATGGTAGTAGAAACGGCCCAAGAAGCTATTTTAAAGGGAAATAACATGTTAGACTATAAATTATCATTTATTATTTTGATGACAGTTCTATTCTTTGTAATGAGTAGTGTCTGTACTTTAGCATCATTTTTTAGTCTTCCAAAGAAAGAAAAATAATAATATAGTTATTTAAAAAAGAGTAATTATTTTTGATAAATATTTACTTTTTTTATTTATTCAAATTACTAATTATGTTATAATGATTTTAGAATAGGAGTGTATATGCAAAATTCGAAATTATCGACAATTATATTTCCTAAATTAGCTTATTCTTGGAATTTTTTTATTCAAAGAGTAGAAGAAGAATTAAATAGTATTAAGTTAAATAATAAAAATAATGCCAACATGGTTAAAGAACTTAGAACTTATATTGCTAAGATTAAGGAAATAAAAAGAAAATGTTCTATAGATATACTAGAGATATTTAATTATCGTGTTTTTTTGCCACATGTAGATAGTTCCGTAGAAAAATATTTTAAAGCTTTAGATATCCTTAAAGAACGTAATAATTTAGATAATGATGTAGTTAAAACTCTATATGATAATATCATTAATTCTCCAGGAATTGTTAGCTTAAATGAAAAATATAATAATCTAGCTTTTAAAAATAGTTTTATAGAAGCGGAGGTAAAACATCTTGAAGAATTAATAGATGGAAAAAGATATAATTTAGCACTAATCCAAGACTTGTTAGATAAATTTGTCTTACCTGATGAAATAAAAAAAGATGTATTACTATATGGAATTATTATGAATTCACAAGATCATCAGAGTTTAAATAATAAGAAAAGTAATAATAAATCATTTCATGATAAATTTATGGAATTATGTGATAAATATGATGATAAAAAAAGTAAAATTATTGAGTTATTAAGCAACTGTTACGATATTGTTCGCAAAATGTCTTCAAGTGAAATATCTCTTTATAAAGGATATGCATACGATGATACTATTGAAAGAATAGAAGATGATAAATTATCTAAAGTAATGGCTATGATGATTTTAAAACAAAAAAAGGATATTGAAGATTATATTGAAAGTATTAGTGAACTAGAAACAGAAGGAGTTCACTTAAATGGTGAAATAGCTTATTTTAAAGATTTACTTAATAATTTTGATAAAGTTATCGATAAATTTCAAGAATTAAATTATGATATTAAAAAAGAAAGGAATATATTCTATGCATTAGATCCATTTAATCGTTTAATTCCTAATAAAGATTTATTAAGTAATTTTAAAAATAATATCAAAGAATTATTTAAAAAGTGTAGAAATGTTAAAATATCTGATGATAAAGAAATAGAAGATTTATTAAAAAAGAATGTTAATGTTATAAATATCAATAATTATTTATTATCATATATTGAAATTAATAACAATATCTTACTATTAAGTATAACAGAATCAGATGATAACAAGCCTGATAAATGGTTAACTCGTTTAATTAAAAGAAATATCATTCCTTTAAAGAAACAAATTAATTTAATTGAAGAAATGAATAAAGATTATATTGAATTGCAAAGGGAGATAAACGAAGAATTATAAAACAATAAGAAAGGAGATTATATGACTATATTAGAAACAGTTAGTAATAAGGTTAATGAATTAAGAATAAATAGTCCAGAAGAGTTAGAGAAAATTAATAATATTCTTGAAATAATTAATTTAACTTTAGAAGCTTTAAATGATGAAGAAAAGCTTCTGGCATATAATGATTTTGATATAGCCATTAATCTTGTTAATCGAAATGTTAAAAGTTTTGGTATTATTGATTTAGAGAAAAGTATTATTGATATAAAAAATGTTTTATATTTAAAACTACAACTAGGTTTAAGTGAATTAACTCTTTCCGAAGATCAAAAAAGAGCAATTGAATATTTTAAAGAAAGATTAATTGATATTCGTGATAGTATAATAAAAAGAATTAATGAACGACAAGATGAAATAGGTGATAATACCCTAGAAAACCTAGAAGAATTTATAGAAATTATAAGAGATAAAAAGGGAAAAGATTATACTTATGATATGTTAGAAGCTGTTTTTCAAGTAGTTGATTATGATAGTTTAACATATGAAGATATAAAAGAGTTGGGAAATTCGTTATCTGGCAATATAACTGAGGTAAGTAGTGATACTGAAAGTATTGGAAAGGTGAGATCTTAGATGGATTATTTAAAAGAATATGGTATTACGGATGAAGAAATAGAAACCATAAAAAAGACTTTAGATAAAGCAGAAGTCAATCTTGACATATTTTTGTATAATAAAGAAAAAGTTAAGAGTATATTAGATTTATTTAAAAATATTGGGGTAAAAAACTTTTATGATATTATAATAACTGATCCATATATGTTTTACGATACGGTAAAAAGTATTTCTACCAAAATAAATGGTTATAAAGATAAGAGTGAATTAGCTAAATTAATAAATGAAGATCCCAATAATTTAGATATAATTCATTTGTGTTAAATATATTGTAAAATGATAAATCTTATGACATAATTGTATTAGGAGATGTATATGAAAAATATTCAAAAAAGATATATATTTTTAGGTATAGTAATTGTTTTAGTTGGTATACTTGTGTGGCGTGTATCAACATCTTACGCCACAATGAACCAAGGTTATACAGGCAAAAACATAATTTCTGGTGATAAATGGGGAGTTAATATTACTAATATTAGTAATGTTGAAAAGGAAGGTAATGCTGAGATTTCTAAAGAAATATCGACTATTGGTACAACCTTGAACTTTTCGGCAGTATTATTTAAGCCGGGTGATAAAATTAGTTTTAATGTTGAAGTAGAAAACACTAGTGTTTTAGATGCAGAATTATATGCATTAACTCTTACAGGATTAAATGATATTGATGGCGAGAATGTTACTTATACAATATTACCTGTTGATGGTAGTATAATTCATGATAATAATACCCTAGGAAGTATTTTAAAAAGTGGTAATAAACAAACATTTAATATAACTCTTGTGTATGATGAAATATCAACATCGAATCAAGAATATCATTTGAATTTAGGTTCAACGATAATATATAAGCAAAAGTAATTTTGCCTTTTATCCTTGGCTAGGATCAACACAGCATTATGCTGGTACATCTATTTATGGCTCTAATAATGAACTATGTGATTCATGGTGATCAAAACTCTAGAAATAGAGTTTTTTTATACTTGACAGTTGAATAGATATTCAACTATAATTAATATGGTGGTGAATATGAGAGAAGATATATGTGATTGTAATATTATTCATAA